>JAEEGL015698886.1_pt1 | contig 11330 bp, 10 predicted proteins | sample 9134231 | NCBI WGS metagenome assembly JAEEGL01 (sample SAMN16246548, study PRJNA631951) | gut metagenome | biome: gut microbiome; feature: rumen; material: fiber-attached | host: Bos | place: Iran: Karaj | collected 2018-10
CATCCGCGCACGGGGCCGCATCGCGAGCCTCCTCGAAGTGGGCACCGGATTCCACCCCGAGATGACCGGCCGCGAGAACATCTACATGAACGGCGCCATCATGGGCATGAACCGCGCCGAGATTACCCGCAAGCTCGACGAGATCGTGGATTTTAGCGGTTGCGAACGCTACCTGGACACCCCCGTGAAACGCTACAGCAGCGGCATGACCGTACGCCTCGGGTTCGCCATCGCGGCACACCTGGAACCCGAAATCCTCGTGGTGGACGAAGTGCTTGCCGTGGGCGACGCCGAATTCCAGAAGAAGGCCATCGGCAAGATGCAGGACGTGAGCCGCGGCGAAGGCAGAACAGTACTATTCGTGAGCCATAACATGGGCGCGGTGAAGAATTTGTGCAAGCGCGGAATTGTGCTGAATCAGGGGCAAGTCGCATTTGATAGTGGAGTGGAAGAAGCGGTAGGGTTTTATACGAGTACCCATTCCAAAAGCAATATTTATGAAAAAATAATTTGCGATACTAATCATTTAAATCCCGCTAAAGACGCACAATTTCTATCTGTTAAATTTGAAAAAAAATCCAATGATTTTGCTGCTAGCGAAGATATTAATTTCATTTTTAATGTTTTCGCCCATAAAGCAATAGAGAAATGCCGAATAAACCTCACTATTTTTTCAGTAGATGGAGCCCCTATCGGAAGCGTTTCTAACACAGAATCATTTTTTATCGAAAAAAACGAAAAAAAAACAATCAGACTTTCTTTGCAAGAGAGCAGGCTCGCGATGGGGGCATACGATGTTTCGTTTTCAATTGGAACCGGCAACTACCAAACTTGTCAAACTGACTTTGATATTATATCAAAAATTTTATCATTTCAAATAACTCGGCCATCACTTTCAAACAACATTTCTGTATCTCAATGGAATAATGGGTGGGGAAAGATAATGTTCAATTCAAAAATAGAGGTTTTGGAACAATGACGTTATCGGATTTTCCTACCGTCTTGCAAAATTTCTTTGGTAATTTGCGTACACTGCTCAAATACAACTATGAACAGAATTGCATAAAAAACCTTCATTCTCTAAATCAGAGAATAGCTAATTTGCAAGAGGAATTATTTCTTACCAAAAGAGAGATTGTTAAATTATACTTTGATTTTCATAAAGAAGATGCCTATCCATATATTGATGAACTCGCTTATTTAAAGGATGCGTCCAATATAGACGCATTCCCATACCCACAAATAAAACGCATAGATAACCTCATTACTGGTTTTGATCACAAGTTAAAACTTACCTTTGTTATTCACAACAACAATCGTTTGTATTTTCCTAAAGGGTGGTCTCCGGAATCGGCCAGCAACGCATATCGCAATTATATCGAACGAGAGAATTTACTTGGCGGAGGATATACAGAAAAAGCTCCTCACCAATACATAACAGAATCTTTCCATGTGGAACAAAATGATATTGTTGTAGACGCAGGCTGTGCCGAAGCACTTTTTGCACTTGACTCTATAGGAAAAGCTAAACATGTATATTTACTGGAAGCCAATCCTATTTGGCTTAAACCCTTACAGGCAACATTCGCCCCCTATAAAGATAAAGTTACAATCATTCAAAAATTTTTAGGTGGCGAAAATTCTGAGAACACTATAACACTTAATAGCCTTTTTGACAAGTTTAGCGAAGAATCATTCTTTATAAAAATGGATATTGAGGGATCTGAAGAGTCTGTCATTCAAGGAAGCAAGAATTTTTTTACATCTCAAAATAAAATCAAACTCGCTTGTTGTACATACCATAAAGTTCACCACGCAGAAACAATATCATCTCTGCTAAAAGATATGGGTTACAAGTTTGAATTTTCAGATGGTTACATGTTATTCCCTTGGGATAAAAACCAGCAACCACCGTATTTTAGAAAAGGGTTGATAAGGGCAACGAGTGCAGGGAAATAATATCTTTTTAACAATCAAAAATTAATTGCACAAAACAAATAATCAAACACTCTTATTTTCTTACAACAACATATTCCAATGGCAGATAGACTTCTAGCAATCATAGTCACCTATAATGGTATGAAATGGATTGACAAGTGCATCCACAGTGTACTTTCATCATCCATCAAATCCGATATTTTTGTGGTCGATAACGCATCTTCCGACGGCACCCCTGACTATATAGCAAAAAATTTCCCAACGGTTCTTCTGACCCGTAGCCCTAAGAATCTCGGTTTCGGAGCAGCAAATAACATCGGATTGCAATACGCCATAGATAATGAATACGATTATGTATATCTACTTAACCAAGATGCTTGGGTAAAAGAAGATACATTTGAAAAATTGATTTCCATTCAAAAGCAGCATCCCGAATACGGCATCCTTTCTCCAATGCAATTAGACGCAGATGAAAGAAAGATGAATAAGGTCTTTGGAGATATCGTTTGTTCTCGAACTAACGAACATTCTTTTACGGAAGATTTGTATTTTAATCAATTAAGACAAATTTATTCAACTAAACGAATCATGGCGGCACATTGGTTAATAAATGGAGTATGTCTTGCATCTGTTGGTGGCTTTTCACCGTCATTCGCTCACTACGGCGAAGACGACAACTATTCTGACCGAGTATGGTTTAAGGGGTTCAAAATTGGATTTTGTCCCCATGTCCAAGCAATCCACGACACCGAGCATCGTATTCCGGAAAAAAAAAGAAAGTCGTACTTGCGCTACTGCAGCGCAATAAGCGACATCTGTGGTTTTCAAAAATCAGCCAAGCTTAGCCTCTATGATTTCGCATACGATATTTTATTGTCTTTTTTCGGAAACGAATATGACAAAAAAAAGTTGATTAGATTTTTTTTCAAATTCATGTTTGATATTCCATACAACATGAGAAACAAAAAAGAATCAAAAAAAACTGGTGCTTTTTTAAAAAACAGTCAATCAAATATATATAATCGCTTTCGTAATCACCATGTTTCCTAAACAATTCGAAAGAATTCCCTTTTATGTCAAAATGAGAGACTTTCTCTACCAAAGGTATAGAAAGTTCATTATGGTATACTTTCCACAAAAGCAGGCAGAATATCTTTACAAACGATCTTTTGGGAAGTTTATTGATTGGAAACACCCCCGCGATTTAAACGAATGGATAAATTATTTCTCGTTCAAAACAGACACAACCATTTGGACAAAGCTTGCAGACAAATATAAGGTCAGAGAATATATAAAAGAAAAAGGACTTGAAAACATTCTGATTCCTTTACTTGGGCATTGGAAATCTGTAGAAGACATAGATTTCGATTCTCTGCCTAATTCTTTTGTGATAAAATGCAATAACGGAAGCGGCGATGCAATTATCGTACAAGACAAGAATCAAATCAGTTTCAACGACATTACAAACGCATTGAATCAATCTCTGAACCATAAGTTTGGTTTAGAAAGTGCAGAACCACATTACCTGAAAATTCCACCATGCATTATTGCAGAACAAAATATAGTCTCGACCAAAGAACCTCTAATCGATTATAAAATTTGGTGTTTTAACGGGAAACCCTTATACATATTCACAGTTTCAAACAGGAACATCAAAGAGCATACTGCAGACTACAATCTTTATAGCTTAGAATGGGAAGACTTAAGCCAAATTTATTTGGCAGAACCATTCAGAAATCATATTTATGTAAAAAAGCCGACTCATCTAGCAGAAATGCTCCATTACGCTCAAATTCTATCTAAAGATTTTCCTCAAGTCCGCGTTGATTTTTATGAAGTCAATGGCAAAGTCTATTTTGGCGAAATGACTTTCACGTCACAAAGTGGCCGAATGGATTATTTTACGTCAGAATTTTTAAACATAATGGGACAGCAAATCATTGTTGACAAAAAAAATAGACCATGAGAATTCTTTTCATCACATCAACAACAGAGCTCCATGGATCAACCCTTTCCCTCCTCTCATTACTTGACGGAGTTATCAATAAAGGGGACTTTCCCTTTGTCATAGTCCCTGACACAAAGGGACCTCTTTGCAACATTCTTAAGAATAAATCCATACCCTTTTTCAAGATCCCATTAGTTTTCTTTTGTTATCCATCACCAAGACCTCATTGGAGACGCTGGTTTATATTTGACATCAAAAACATGATATCAACGGAATATAATGCAGAAAAGAAACTGATTAAAATAGTCAAAGAAGTAAAACCTGATTTGATTCATACAAATGTCGGCCCCATCGTCACAGGTCACTTTGTCGCAAAGAAACATAATATTCCCCATATTTGGCATATTCGAGAATATGGTGATCTTGACTTTAATATGAAAATGTTTCCCTGCAAATCATTTTACAGGAAAGCCCTTGCTTCGGATTATCCCATAACAATAACGCATTCTTTATTAAGCTACCATCATTTATTAGATAGTCCCAAAGCAACCGTAATTTACAATGGAGTTTGCAACAAAAATTCTTTTAGTTATACGCAAGATAAAGAGCCTTATTTCCTATGCGCAAGCAGAGTTAGTCCAGAAAAGAAAATTGACGAGGTAATCGAAGCCTTTGCCGATTTCAAAAAAAAACATTTCAACTTTAAATTGATTATTCTAGGCGATGCGGCCCCCGATTATAAACAGAAACTAACCCTTTTGGTAGAATCCTTAGAGTGCTCTGATTCCGTATTATTTGAAGGGTTCCAACATAACGTCATGCATTATATGGAAAAAGCCACCGCATTAATTGTAGCATCTCCAGCGGAAGGCTTCGGAAGAATGACGGCAGAAGCCATTTGTGCGGGATCTATCGTCATTGGGAAAAAAGCGGGAGGAACCCAAGAGATTATCCAACATACCGCCGGTTTTCTATATACCGACAATAAAGATCTATTAAATTGCATGGAAAAAGCAGCAAAATTGACTGAAGAAGAATACACGACCATTGTCAAACGAGGCCAAGAAAAAGCAAAAAAGTTATTTTCCATAGAAGAATATGTAGAAAATGTCTATAATGTATACGAGAAAGCCCTAAAGGAACGCAAGAATGCCCTCTGACAAGCGACTAATTGCAATAAACCTGCCCCAATTTCATCCATTCAAGGAAAACGACGAATGGTGGGGAAAGGGATTTACCGAATGGACAAACGTCATTAAGGCAAAGCCTCGATTCAAGGGCCACTATCAACCGCATTTACCATCTGAAACCGGTTTCTATGATTTACGTAAACCGGAAATACGTCAAATGCAAGCCGACATGGCAAAAAAATACGGCATTTACGGATTTTGTTACTACCATTACTGGTTCAACGGCAAGAGGTTGATGGAACAGCCTGTCAACGAAATTCTCGCATCAGGACAGCCAAACTTCCCGTTCATGCTATGCTGGGCTAACGAAAACTGGACTCGTGCATGGGACGGAGGAAACAAGGAAATTCTCATAGAACAACATTACACTAAAGAAGACGACATTGCGCACATGGAATTCCTTTGCCAAAAGGTATTCTCTGATTCAAGATATATCCGAATAAACAATCGCCCTTTTTTCGTAGTCTATAGACCAGAACTGATTCCCCAGATCAAGGAAACAGTAAAAATATGGCGAGAAACTGCAGCTAAACACGGTTTTGAGTTATATCTTGGCTTCATGAGAGCCGACACTGTTTCTAGGCAAATGCTTATCGACTCTGGTTTTGATATTTCCATAGATTTCCAACCTCACTTTATACTACCTCGCAAATGGTGGCTAGACTTCAACACCCTTGTCAACTGCTTTAGAAGGCGTCTCCTAAAAAAAGTTCCCATCAAGCCAGTTCTGTGGGATTACAAGAAATACACCCAAAAAGCATGCTCTGACCTAGAATGCAAAAAAATCAAGGAATTTCCAGGAATCGTTCCCTGTTGGGACAATTCCCCTCGAAGGATCGGGAGGGAGTTCTTTGCATTAAAAAACAGCAATCCCCAATTATATGGGCAATGGTTAAGTTACATTTTAAAGCATTTTACTCCATTTTCAAAAGAAGAAAATTTTATCTTTATAAACGCATGGAATGAATGGGCCGAAGGATGTCATCTCGAACCAGATCAAAAATGGGAGCGAGCATATTTGGAAGCAACAAAAAAAGCACTTGAAAACCACTAAAGGCGAAGCAACGATGTCCACTCCTCTTGTCACAATAGCAATCCCAGCTTTTAAGACGGATTTTTTGAAAGAGGCGATTTCTTCCGCTTTGAATCAAACCTATTCGAACATTGAGTTGGTTATCGTAGACGATTGCTCTCCAGAAAAAGTGGATGATGTCGTCAAGTGCTTTGATGACCCTAGAATTCATTATTACCGAAATGAAAAAAACATTGGCGCGAACGATCCATCAAAAAATTGGAACAAATGTCTTGAATATGCAAAAGGAGAATATTTCGCTCTATTGTGCGATGATGACACATACGAGCCGACATTCGTTGAGGAAATGCTCAAATTAGCCAACGATTATCCCGATGTAAAAGTTTTTCGAGCAAGAGCAAAAACAATAAACGCGAAAAACCTAACGGTCAATTGGTATCCTTCGGCCCCGGCATTCGAAACGGGATTTGACTACATGTACCAAAAGCTTTCGGGGTTTCGACGTCAAACCATTTCTGAGTTTCTGTATCGCACCGACTACATCAAGACCCTAGGAGGCTACACAAATACGCCTCGTGCATGGACTGCAGATTCGTTATCCATCTATAAGTTCGCTTGGGAAAATGGGATTGCTTCTACCGCAAATATACTTGTCAATTTTAGAGATTCCTCAGAGAACATTTCCTCTATTTATTCCGACGCTCTTCAGAAAAGAGATGCATTGCTTTTTTTTAAAAAAGAAATCCAACATTACATTCAAAATTTAGCTGAACAAAATCAGCAACAACTTTTAAAAAACGCCTTATACTATTTCATGTACACGGAAATAATCATGCTATGCACTCACGCGTCCATCATAGATATTGCAAAAATTGTAATACAAGGCGGATTTCCTCGAAAATGGTTTTTATTCATCTTGGTAAAAAAGATTTCCTCCTTTAGTAAAAAAGGAGTATCATAACACAACATCTATGAAGAAACCGTTCTTTTTCATAATTTCTATACTATTGTGTATAACTAGTTTTTATTTCTATTACGCAATCGATATTGTATTGCGTTTTTTCCCTCTAGACAATCCGGAAGCAGTTATTTTCACGCTCTCACATAATGTTGGCGGGGCTCAGAATGTAATTTGGATTCTACTCCAACCATGTATAAAAAAAGCATTCGACCATTCATTTTTAGCATTATCACTAATCGGGATCGCATCCATGTCTATATCCCTACTTTATCTAAAAAAACAAAAAAACTTAACTAGTCTAAAAAAAATTTTAAATACAGCATACACCCCTTTCTTTCTTGCAAATACATTAATTATCGCAATTCTTTTAGGCACAATTCTCTGCAAAATTCCCTTTTCTCCTTATATAAAAGCCATTAGCAATCTTTTTTTGTCGCCGTCCCAACATAATCCCCTATATGAAAATGATTATACATTTCCTGATTCCGTCGCGATTTCATTTAAAGACCGTAGAAATTTAATATTAATCTTCCTAGAATCTATGGAGTACAATTTTCAAGACACAAAAAATGGAGGAGACCTCTCTTATAACCAAATTCCAGAAATAACCACACTAATAAAAGAAAATCTTGCTTTTGAACCGGGCGGAACAAAGGTAAAAGGCACCGGTTGGACCATGGGCGAAGTCATCGCAAAAACATGTGGGATTCCCCTACAAATGCCATTACAAGATAATACAGACGGAATACGCAACTACTTAAAAAACGCAACCTGCTTGACTGATATTTTAAATAAAAACGGATATGAGATAACGTTAGTTCAGGGAACGGATACTCATTTCGCCTCAATGGATTATTTTCTCCAAACACATGGAGTTTCCAAAAAAAACATATACGATAAGCCTGTCTTTGAAAAAAATGGTTTAATCTCTGACACAAATTTTTTTCATGGCATAAAAGATGGTGATTTATACAAAGAGGCAAAAAAGATTCTATCACCCAAAGGCACAAACAAGCAAGAACCTTGGATGCTATGGCTTTTCACAATAGATACGCACTGTCCTTATGGCCGTTTAGATTCTAATTGTGTAGAAACTCCCATCAACTTGAAAAGAGAAGAACAATACCCCTATGTACTACAATGCGCATCTAAGCAACTAAACAATTTTCTTAATTGGGCAAAGCAACAGGAATGGTACGAAAACACAACTATCGCCGTTATGGGAGACCACCCAGCAATGATTCCCCCAGAAATCGCCGGATTTTCTGATGAAAAAATCGAGCATTATTGGTTAAATTTCTTTATAAATTCCACATCAGCTCCAATCAAAGATCACGAAAAATTCACTTCATTCGACATGTTCCCCACAATATTGGAAGCAATGGGAGTAGAAATAAAAGGTCATGCACTCGGTCTAGGAAGATCTTTATTCGTAGAAGATACAACTCTTATCGAAAAATACGGAAAGGATTCTTTAAATTCTCTTATAGAAACAAGAAGCCCAATCTATAATTCTTTTTGGAAGTGAAAGAATCTCCATTTTTCATTTATTTCCAACAACCAATCTTTCGTTGAAAACTCCATTTCAGCTCAACGAACCTAAAAGGCCAATACATATGTTTCCGACAAAGCCATAAAGCCACTTTATGGCTCTTTCTCAAATACTCTGGATAAATCTCTGCATCAAGAATCTCCCGTACGAAGGTCGATTCCATATATGTCACGAACGATTCAAAACGTTTTCCATAGCCACCCGGATTATCTGGATGAAAAAACACCTGCGAAAAAACAGGTTCGAATAGAACGATAATATTGTTTGTATTTAAAAGCATTTGGCACCTTTGTCCCAAACAGTTTTTTCCAACAAATTCCTGCATCAATCGAATTTGCCGTTCCAAAGACTCGGTCAATTTGGGCATATAGCGAGATGTCGCTTGACTTTGATTGTTTATGCGATAATGATATCCAATTTCATCGCAAAAAGCGATACTAGATGCACTATAGAATGCCTTTATCGCAAACACGCGGTCTTCGCCATAGAGAATTCCTTGCGGGAAACGAACGCTTTCTTTTTCCAACAAATCACGTCTATACAATTTCGAACACGTTGCAAGTATAAAATCGTCTTCGCTACATCTCGGAAAGCAGCAAGCTTCAAGTAAACATTCTTTTTTCAACACTTTTTCGGGATTCAAGTGAATCTCACAAGCAGTTTCTTTTCCATTTCGGCCAATTCTATTAATCGTCCCACCAAACAGGGTTATTTCCGCATTCTGTTTTTCTGCAACGTCAGAGACCTTTTGCAAAACAGAATCATCGCACCAATCATCTGAATCAACAAATGTAACATACTTTCCCGAAGCCTTTTGAATTCCTAAATTTCGTGCGGCAGAAACGCCCTTATTTTCTTGATGGAAAGAAATAATCCTCAAATCTTTCTCAGCATATTCATCACAAACGGCACCGCAAGAATTCGTCGAGCCGTCATCAACCAAAATTATCTCAATTTCTTTTAAAGTCTGCGCCCTCAGACTGTCTATACATTGTCTCAAATACAATTCTTCTGTATTATATACAGGGACAACAACACTGACTAAGGGATTCATATTTTCCCCGCTTTAATGCATCTCATTTTATTTACCAGAGCAAACAGCGACGCTACAAAAAAACCAACAACATCGCCATATTTTTTTGACCATTTTCTCCTAATCTCAAAATACTTCTTTTGATAAGGAGAAAACCACGCCCCGTTAAAATGATGGATACAATACGTATCCAGTGTCACCTTGCATTTGCCAGTTAAATTATTCAAGGGAGAGAAATAGTCAGCGGCCATAACAGACTTCTCATCCACAAAATTTTTCAAGATAAACGGGATGGCAACCTCAGGTGTGTTTATTTTCAAGACATCAAAAATACGTCCTTCGTAAAAATCAAGACTATTCTTAAGCCAAGACTGATTCGCCTCGCTACCTATAACAGCCGCCTCGATAACCGGCCTTGCGGTTTCGCGCCCAACAAACATCTGGCGCTCTAGTAAATCATCGAACGGCTTCAGGACCTCAACATCGCAATCCAAATAGATTCCACCATAATTATACAGAGCATAAAGGCGAACATAATCGGCAGCGAAAGCCCATTTCTTTTGAGCAATAGCGCCATCCATCCACACGCTATGGATTTCCTTAATTTTCCCCATATCCCAGAGTACGAGCTCATAATCAGGCAAAAAACGTCGCCAAGATTCAATACATCTCGATTCTAGGTCCGGGAAAGGTTCTCCACTAAGCCAGCAATAATGAATTACTTTAGGTATAGCCATTATTTACCCGCCTTCAGTGATTTTACCTTTTCCACCATCTTAGACACGGTCTTTTTAAACGTGTACCATACACCCTCGTAACGGCAGTGGATAAACAATGCGGCAATAGTAGAAAGAATCTCCCCCAGCCTTTCGCCAAAAATCTTGCAAAGTTTTATTCTCAGCTGCACATGGACAGCTTGCGCCTTAGTATACCACGAGCCGTTAAAATGATGGATACTATACGTATTCTCGGTGGCTTCTATTTCCAAAGTCCTTGTATTCTTAGGGCTGAAATAATCCATCGGGAGCAAGGTAACCCTTTCCGCGTGTTTTGAAAACACAAGCGACATCGCATACGGCAAAATAAGCATATCGTACTCACCGTTCGGCTTGACAAAGTTTCGGCCATCATAGAAATCCAAGCATTCCTTGATGATTGAGCAGCCTTTTTCGCAACCCATCGTGGCGGCCTCAATCGTATTCGAGGCGTCAATCATATCGAAATAATGCTCCCGTCCAAAAAAGTACGGCAATTCCAGCAGGTCATTGAACGACTTCAACACTTCCACATCGCTATCGAGATAAATACCGCCATAGTTGTAGAGCGCATAAAGGCGTATGTAATCGGCAGCGAAGGCCCACTTCTTCGCGGCACAGGCCTGTTCCACCCAAGGCACGGAATGGACGTCAAAGCGGTTCGTGTCCCAGAGCATGAACTCGTAGTCCGGGAGTTTTTCCTTCCAGCTCTGCATGCAGCGCTGTACCAGCTCCGGGTAAGGGTCGCCGCTCAGCCAGCAGTAATGGATTATCTTGGGTATCGGCATAATACTAGAAATCTACTCCCGAAAGATAACGTTTCAACAAAAAAGCACAGAAGTAAGGGAACGTGTAGATGTTGTTCTGAAATCCGACATTACCCGCAGAAAACTTGATCCCTGTCGTAATATCCGGGTACG
>JAEEGL015788461.1_pt1 | contig 11330 bp, 13 predicted proteins | sample 9134231 | NCBI WGS metagenome assembly JAEEGL01 (sample SAMN16246548, study PRJNA631951) | gut metagenome | biome: gut microbiome; feature: rumen; material: fiber-attached | host: Bos | place: Iran: Karaj | collected 2018-10
ACCATCTGCCGGATCATATCCGCAGACTTCGGATACTTTTCGGTCAGCTCTACAATCAAGGCCTCTTTTGTCTCCTGATCCGGTTCTCCGTTCTCCCAGGCAGCCGCCAGGATATCAGCGATCTCCAGCATCACGTCATATTCGTATCCTTCAGGATCCGTCTCCTGTATGAAGGTTCCGTCCGCCTGATACCGCAGGTCCGACGCACGGTTGGAAACACCGGTATACTTCACGCTCTGGACCGTCAGATCCAGATAGTTTTGCAGGCTCATTTCGGTTACGGGGTCATACTGGTCGGCCGCCCGGCGTTCCTGATATACCTCAAAGGGCTCGTTGATAACCAGTTCATAGTTGAAGTACCCCTTGACCATCGGGAACACAACGTCTTTTCCCGCTTCGGCGTCCTCCGGGTAGTTGCACATCTGCATCTCCCACGGCTCCGCCATCACTTCCCCGATGGTCTTTCCTGCCATGGCGTCCAGTTCCTCCTGTGTGAGCGGCTTGGCGGTCAGCTCCTCCGTATACTGAACAGGCATCGTCATAATATGCTCGGACAGAGCCAGGGCTTCCGCGTCCGGAGTGCTTCCGTCTTCCCGCTGCCATGCGTCGCTGTAGGCAGCATATAATTCCTCTGCGCGCTCGTCGAAGAACGCGACGGCACGGAAGAGGCGCCCATCCTTTTCAATTACGGCGCCGGCATATCCTTTGCTGTCAATCATGTAATCTCCGCCGGATGCCTTCACAGCGTCGGCAAATGTCGCAAAGCCAAACGGATCTGTCCGGTCGGAAAGATCGTCCGCAAAAGCGGACGCGGTAAACAGGATGGTGATCATCACCAGGATCGCGGTCAGTTTTTTCAATGTTTTGTACTCCTTCATGCTGATTCAGTTAACGAACGGATCGACCCTTTCGTATATTCCCCGCGTCAGGGAGTTTCATGAAGCGGCGGGAGTTCGTGGATATCGTATGTTTCATAGTAGATCTCAAACGCCGTATCCACATCCCCGGACAGTTCAATCAGCGCGCCGGCCTGGAACATGGCGGACAGCGTACCGCTGGGCGCGTGCCACGCGGCGTTGCTGACGACCTCAATCCCGCTATCCCTCAGAATCGCTTCCGCGCCGAACAGCAGGACGCCCGTGGCAATATGATAATCGCTGGAGACAATCGCGATCTGCCTGACCTGCGGATACTTTTCTGACAGGATATCAAAAGTATAAATAGCGTTCTGGGCAGTCGTCAGGGAGTGATCCTCCACAATCACCCGGGAAGAATCCACACCCTGTGAAATAAGCCATTCAGCCATGCGGCCCGCTTCGGTTGCCGTCGGTTCGTCGGCTGCTGTCCCTCCGCCCGTGCAGACGATGAGCGCATTCGGGTACTGTTTCGATGCCGCCAGCAATACGTTCAGCCGTTCCACCAGTTCATCCCGCATCGTGCCGTCCGGATTCAGCTGGAAGCCAAGTGCGACCAGGCACAATGAATCATCTTCCGGAAGCCCGGCCGGAAGCGTTTCGTTCACCGTAACCTCCGTCTCCCACAGATCCATAATGCGCGCCCATTTCTCTCCGAGCGCCGGATCAATGGCCACCAGGGCCGCAAGGGCCTGTTCATCCCTCGTTCCGGCAGCCGCGTAGGAAACCACCGCCCGTTCAATCTGGGACTGGGCTGTTTCTTCAGCCACGGCCGGGATCATCGTCATAACAGACAAAATGATTACGAGAATCAACGCGGTTATACCGAATCGCATGCTGATACCCTCCTCATCATAACCGGATGGTCTTCCGCTGAACTTCCTTTTTCATTATGAATCGTAGAAATGCTGCCCGTCTTCCGTCACAAGCCGTTCTGTCCTGGGATATTCGAAAATCGCGCTGTTTTCCGCGTTCGCTTCCAGATAGGCGGCAAATTCCTTCGCGTACCATTTGGCCATTTCAAGGTTGTGCATACGGCAATAACCGCAGTTTTCCGGCGCGGTGCCGGGCACTTCCTGCACGGTGTCCACGGACCGGAACGCGTTCAGCAGCAGCCCGTAAAGCTCCCGCGGCGCGCGGCTGCCTTTGAGGATGAGATAAAAGCCCGTCAGACAGCCCATCGGGCCCCAGTAGATAACCTCGTCTTTCCAGTCCGGATCGTTGCGAAGATACGTCGCGATGATATGTTCAAGCGAATGCATGGCCAGCACGTCAATGACCGGCTCCCTGTTGGGCCTTTTCAGTCTGATATCATAGGTCGTGACGGAATACTCTCCCAGACGATCCACCCGGCTGGTAAAAATACCGGGGACAATAAGCGTGTGGTCCACTGAGAAGCTCTGAATCAGTTCCATTTTCTGTTTCTCCTCCTGTCTGAACTGTTGCTGTAATCATCTTATCACAAATCGTTCTGGATTGTACTGCCCGTTCCTGCCTCACTCTGCGAACCGGATCACCTGGTTCGCCGCATCCACAACGGCGTTAACCCCGAATGGCATAATGCAGCGCGGCATCGCGTGTCCGATGTTCAGGTTGCTGACAATCGGGAGCTCCGGCCGGTCAATCACCTCAACCAGCAGCTGCCTGTATTCCTCCGCGTAGGTTTCATCCATCGGTTTCCCGGCCAGCACGCCGGAAACCGCATCAAACACGCCGGTGCCCTTCAGGTATTCCAGCGACCGGCGGTATAGTTCAGGCGTCGGTTTTTCCTCGCTGGATTCCAGCAGCAAAATACGTCCCTTCCAGTCCTCCGCATCCGGGAATAAATGATACTTCCGGCACAGTACCGGCATATCCGCGTATCGGTCCCCATTAAAGAAATCATACAGCGAATCAATACAGCCGCCCAGGATCTTTCCGGAAAAGACCGGCGGTCCCTGCAGCAGCTCAAAACCCTGGTTGGGATGGGCAGGCGTCGTCGTCCCGACCTGGTCCGGTGAGAAGCGTTCCCTTTCCTCATACCAGACGTCGCTGGGCCTGATCTCCCGGATGGTTCCGGTGGTAATCAGTTCCTCAAAATACTTCCGGGTATAAGGACGCATTTCCGGGCTCAGGTCGCAGATGTCGCAAAGGAACGCCTGCCCGTAAAATGTTTTGAGTCCCACCTTGTGAAGCATCAGATGATTGACCGTGGTGTCCGAGAAGCCAAGGAACACCTTGTCCGTCACCGCGTCTGCCAGTTCGCCGTGATCAAAAAGATAAGGCAGCAGCCGGTAGGTATCGTCCCCGCCGATGGCGCACAGGATCATGTCAGTCTCCGGATCCCGGAAGGCCTCCAGCAGATCTTCCGCCCGCTTCTCCGGATGATCCCGGACGTATTCCAGCCCTTTCAGCGCATGGGGCATAAACTTTACGTTCAGGCCGTATTCCTTCAGCCTGCGCAGGCCGATGTCCACTTCATACCGGATCCGTTTCTCCCCGATGATTCCGCTGGAGAGGCTGACAATCGCAACATTCCTGATCATGGTTTTCCTCCAAGTATAGTAAAGCAATTCTGTTCGGTCAGGTTTCCGCCAAAGGGACAAACTGAAATCCCTGTCCGTCGGCAACCGCGCTGTACAGGCAGTCAGTATACCGTCCGGTCTGCAGATAATGCTCCATCACATATCTGGCAGTCAGCGGCATATCATATTCCATGATATCTGAATAGTCTACCCACTTACAATTGCCTTCATTTGATGTAAAAAGCTCATAATGTTCAGGTTTCAGGTTCGCGAAGAAATAGTAATTCTGTCGGATCTCGCCGTTGACATTCCGCAAACCGATATACCGCATTTTCATATCGGTCAGATCTTCTTCGCTGAGATTCAGTTCCTCTTTCAGTTCACGGAGAACACAGGCCTTCGGATCGTTAAGCTCTTCCTTTTCAAAATGGCCGCCGGCGGAAGCGATCCATTGATTGGAAACGACCCGTCCGCCCTGGCGGTACAGCAAAAGCATCTGCCCTCTGCAAGAAAGATAGATCCCCGTCATGTTTCTCAGCTTCACCTGTAAATCCTCCCGGAACAATATCCTGAAATTGACGTATGTATCAGCACCTCGCGAGCAGGGTAAAGGTGGTTCCCCATTCTTTCAGAATCTGTACGTCTGAAAAACCGGCCTGCCGCAGAACCCGGATTTCGTGATCGGCAGTCAGCGGCGTATCGTAATGGAAAAACTCATCCTCAGGCAGTCCCTGTTCCGCCCTGAGTTGTTTCAGGTTCCGGAAATACTCTTTTTCCATTTCTTCCGATTCAGCGAAATAATCTGTCAGCACAAAGAACCCGTTATCCTTCAGTGCGGCGCGCAGTTTTGCGTATAATGTTTCTTTCTGTTCCGCCGGGAAATGATGCAGCGATTCCACGGAAACGGCCGCGTCATACTTTTTCTCTCCGAACGGGACGTCAAAGTAGGACCCCACAACCAGGCTTATCCTCCTGTCCGGGAGTTTTTCCTTCAGCGCTTTCAGCATCGCTTCCGACAGGTCGATCCCGGTCACGTCGGCCTCCGGATTCAGCCGAAAATATTCCTCCAGTTCCAGGCCGGTACCGCAGCCCAGATCCAGGACCCGCGTTCCGGTTTCTGCCGGCAGCAGGGAGGCCGTATAAGCATAGAAATCAGATGCGCCTTCAATCGTGGTCCGCATATGTTCGTCATAGCCATCCACCCGCGCCGCGAAAAAATCATCCATTCGTTCCAGTTTCATTCCGGCCTCCGCGAACTTTCTTCCCGTTTATGATTCGATGCCGGAAAGAAGGATTCCTGTAAAAGGACGCCCTCCGGTTCGAACCGAACCGGAGAGCGTTGCCGAGGCGTTTTTGTGCCTTTGTGCCATATGGCTTTTCAGGGTTCCGCGGCAGGTCAGATACGGTAAATATAGTTCTCTTTCCGCGGCGCAGCCGGCTTGCTTTCCTGGGCCGCGTAACCGAGAATGCAATGGCCGATTCCTTCATAGTCGCCTTCGATACCCAGATCCTTCAGGATCGCTTTCCCTTCGGCGCTGTCGAACTCTTCCCTGGCCCGGTGGATCCAGCAGCTTGCAATTCCAAGAGAATGCGCCGCATTCATCAGGTTTCCCATGACGAGGCTTCCGTCATAGAGATAAGTAGGTACAGCCCGGTCGGCCAGCACAATAATGACCACGGGAGCTCCGTAGAACGGATCGTTGCTGGCTCCCATCACGTCCGCGTTCATCCTGGAGAGCCGGTTACGGGTTTCCTGATCCGTAACGGCAATCATAATGGGAGACTGCCTGCCCATGCCGGTTGCGGCATAGGTCCCGGCTTCCAGGATCTGCTCCAGAATGTCGGCCGGAATCGGATCCGGTTTGTAACTGCGGCAGCTGCGGCGTTCAATCAGGGTTTTCAGTGTTTCATTCATGGTCTTTTCCTCCTTATCTGAATGTGTCTTTGTTTACCAGGGATAGGATTCCCCTGTATGGGTAATAAACACAGGGCCTTCTTTGTCGTGCCGTTTCGTCTCAAAAAGCAGACGCAGGGTTTCGGCGTGCTCATACGGTATCAGCGGAGCCTCATTGTTGCCCGGGTTGGTCCGGATCCAGCCGGGATGAATGCAGATGATGTTCATGTTCGGATCATCCTTGATCCAGTTCCGCACGGTCATGGTAAGCATGTTCAGGGCTGCCTTCTCCGTACCGTAGTCCAGATAGAACGTACGGTAGCATTTGCCGATGCTTCCGGCCTCGGAAGAGATGTTCACAATGAGCGCACCGATATCACTTTTCCTCAGCAGCGGCAGGAACGCCTTCACGACCCGGATCGGCCCGACCGCGCCGACGTTCACAGCAGGAGCAATAAGATCCAGATCAAAGTCCGGCAGCTCCTTCATCGTATCCGCTGAAGCGGTGGTGGCGTTGTTGATAATCAGGTCCAGATGGTCGGTCAGCTTTTCCGCCTGCCGGGCAGCGGCATTGACCGATTCGGTGGAAGAGATATCCATCGTCAGAATATGAAGGCGATCGGGATATTCCCTGTTCAGCTCCTCCAGCGCTTCGGACGGGCGGCGGATGGAAGCGAAAACGCAGTCCCCGTTCTCCAGGTAACGTTTTACCAGGTTGAATCCCAGGGCATAAGGTCTGCCGGTGCCTGTGATCAGTACTGTCTGCTGCATTTCTTTTTCCCTCCTCAATAGTACATATCGAACCCGTTTTCCAGGCGATCCGCGTATGTTTTCCCGGCTTCATACAGCGCCGGAAGGATATAGTCCCTGTTGTACCTGACCACAGGGATCCGGTCGTAGGCGCGCATCCCCATATGCGTCAGGCCTCTTTCCATTTGCTGCAGGCATTCAAGTGTGCCCCTGCCGGTCCCCCCGGCGCAGGCAATCAGCACGCAGCGTTTTTCTGCCAGAGCGTGGTTGTAAACCGCGTCGCACCGGCGCAGCCGGTCAAAGAACGCTTTGAAGCATTCCGTCATGTCAGACCAATAGACCGCGCTGATCCAGACAATCCCGTCCGCTTCCACCAGTGTCTGATAGATTTCAGCAAAATCATCCCTGATCACACAGCTGCCTTTTGTGCGGCATGTTCCCCAGCCATTCCCGCAGGCTCTGCAGTGTTCCAGCTTTTTCCGGTTCAGATGAACTTCCTCCGCCTGAACGCCCGCCTCCGCAAGCCCGTCCTTAATCCGGTTTTTGGCAGCCGCAGTCAGGCCGTCGTCATTGGGGCTGGACCAAACGATCACAACTTTCCTCATATTCATCCCTCCGTTCGCTGTTTTCATTGTAAACATTAAAGTTAACTTTAAGTCAAGATTTATTTTTCAGATATGGCAAAAAAAGTCTGCCGGTTCATCGACCGGCAGGCTGGTATAAACAGTGGCTTCTTTGGCTGTGTCTCTTGTTCCGGACAACCCTCGGTCAGCGGTTCAAAGTCAGGATAACCGATCTAGTCCTGAATCCGTATTTTTCATAGAAGCGGATTGCTTCATTGTCGTATACAACTTTTACATCAATATCGTTAATCCCGAGTTCACGGAAAGTGTTCAGCGCCCAATCCATGAATGCCGCGCCATAGCCCTTTCCCCGCTCCCGGTCCAGAACAACAAGATATTCCAGTACACCCGGCCTGATGTCTGTATTGATCTTGCAGAACCCGATCACTTTATCGGCGTTTTCCGCCACCGCGATGCGGGCTCTGCCTTCTTCCAGCTCGCTTTTAAACTGCCGGATCTTTTGCTCGGAGGGCGTTTGAGGATAGCACCCTTTAAAATACACAGATACTTTATTATGATGTTCCGCCAATGCTTCCAGGCATTCATAAAGCCTGCAGGTTTCCTTTGAGCTGATCTCTCTCATTGTTTCAACCGTCCCGTCTGCAGTTGCTCAATTGGCATAATAGTTACGATTCATTTACCAGTTTCCCGGTCATGTGATCAATGGTCAGTTCCAGGCACTGCGCCCGAGGAAGCGCGTTTTGAATCTCATGCCTGATATATTCCTCGTCATCTGTAAATTTACGGCAGAGGTTTGTTCCGATCAACCTTGCTTTATCCGCATCCGTAACCAGGTTGATCCTCCCGAAGATGATCACGCTGTTCACATTCAGTGCCCATTCGCCTTCTTTTCTGTATCCGGCATCCATGACGCAATAGCTAACCTTGTTACACCCGGAAAGTGCGTCGATCTTATGGCCGGTCTTTGCGCCATGAAAATAGATCTTTCCGTCTTCCGGGTTATACCAGTGATTCAGGGGAATACCATAGGGATAGCCATCCTCTCCCAGCATGGAGAGCACACCCCGTTTCTCCTCCTTCAGGATCCGGATGCATTCTTCTTCGCTAATCTGCTGCCTGAATCGTCTCATCGGTCTGAACATAGTGATCCTCCGTTTTCATCTGTTTCTGATACACAAGCATCCCATTCCCGTAGGGATCGTCTTCCGCTCCGGATTCCTCCGTGACATAGTGATAGCCGTTTTTTTCAAGCACCCTTACAGAAGCGTTGTTCCCTTTCATGACGCGTCCGTAGAGCGACTTTGTGTGGAAGGCCGAAACAGCAAACGATGTCATCGCCTTAACAGCTTCCGTCGCGTATCCTTTCCCCCGGCATTCCCGGCAGATCACAAAGCCGATCTCCACTTCATCCGGTTTTCCTTCCACTTCATTGATTCCGATGTCACCGATCAATTCACCGGTATCCTTTATCTCAATCGCCAAAACATAAGGCAGTTCATTTCGTTCGACACACTCACCGAAAAACGCTGCCGCTTCCTTCGCCTCACTCAGGTCTTCGTAGCTTTCGTTCGGAATCCATTGCTTCACTTCTTCGTCAAGATGGATTGCATAAAGCCGTTCCGCATCATCCGGCCGGAATCTCCGCATGCCGAGACGGGCTGTTTCAAAAAGATAGTTCATATCGTGTTTCTCTTCCTATGGTTTCGTCCGGTCCGCAGCCTGTTTCAGGTTGTATTCGTCCCTGAGCGCAGTCATCTGTTTAACAATGTCCGGATTCCAGTGAATCAGTGTCGAAAGTTTCTCACAGGGAAATTCCGGGCACAGCCCGCAGAACCGCGCGTGATGTTCCTTCACACAGGCATGTACCCTGCACCTGCCGGATTCAGCCCATTCCGGAACATGCCCGTCTGACTCAATGCATCCCGGGCATCTTCCGTCCAGCTTTTTCGGACAGTTGACGCAGCTCTCGCCGCAGGCGGTGATGGTTTCGAAATCAGTCATGATTCCTGTCCTCCTCGGAGCAGCCATTTAACAATGCTGATAAATACGCCGCCACGCCGTCCTCGTCATTGCTTCCCGTGATATAATCCGCGATGGCAAGCACAGCGGGAAGCGCATTGGCAACGGCTACCCCGCAGCCGCATTTTGTGATCGGTTCGATGTCGTCGTTATCGTCCCCGAAATAAACTGCCTTGTCTGTCCCGATCTGAAACGCGTCCAGCATCATGCGGATCCCGTTCCACTTCGTGGCTTCCTTATTCATAACCTGAATCAGTTTCTGATCGGCAACCGTCATATAGAGATCTTCCGGCAGTTCAAAGCGGATCCAGTCTGCCGGAATTTTCGGATGGCTGACCAGGATTTTATAGATCTTTTCCCGTTCAGCCAGGGAACAGATATCGTCTGTCACCATCGGTTTCCAAAGCGGAATCTCCGTATTGGCATAGATTCCGTTTCCTGTCTCAGCGGAGATGACTGCCCCGTCGATCGCACATACCTGTTGCAGGACAAGCGCCGCACTTTGGCTGTTGATGGCCGTCTCATACACATCGTTCCGGATGATCGTCCGCGCCCCGTTCAGCGTGGTGACCGCATCAAACGTAACGGCTTCACAGTATGCTGTAATAGCTCTCTCCGGCCGGGCTGTGGCTGCAAACAGCCGGGCGCCTGCCTGGCGGCATTCCTGCAGAATGCGGACGGTGTCGTCAGAAATGCTTTTGTCTGTACGGAGCAGCGTTCTGTCAAAATCAACGATCACCGCGCAGTATGGAAACATTCTGATTTCATCCTCCCGGTTCTCTTTTCCGGCAGCCGGCCGGTTCCTGCGCCGGAAAAGTCAAACTGATGCTTTATGATTCGATGCCTGTCCAAAAGAATCCTGTATGGACGCCACGCGAAACGCCCGCCGGTCCAGGCGGTCCGGCGGGCTGGTCAAAAGTATTCACATATAGTTTGATACTCAGGGATTTGTCCCGGTTCGATTCACGAAATCGGCGATATCCTGGATTACCCGGGCGTCCACGCTGCCGGCGCGGGCATATACCGCGGCTCCTTCTGCTTTCTGTCCCGGAACGAAAGCATGGGTCAGTCCCGGATAGGATATCATCAGCCAGTTTTCCTTCTCTCCCAGCGCTTCTTTCCAGATTCCGAAGTCTTCCATGGTCACCTGATAATCCTCTTCTCCCTGCAGCAGCAGAACAGGCATGTCGATTTCCTCCGCGGCCTGCAGAATGTCATAATCCGCCAGCCACTTCCAGTAAGCAACGTAAGCGCCTGCAATTGTGTCGTCCTCGCTCAGTGAATCCAGGTCCTGCAGCTTGTCCAATTCCGCGAACATCGCGTCCTTTTCGGCCTGCTGTTCTGCCGTGACTTCCGGCAGGAGAGAGTACAGGAAGTTATACTGTTCCCGCATCAGCACGTCCAGCGGCCGGGGGGAAGCCGCCATCATGATAAAGCCGCAGGCTTTCACCGGTGCTTTTTCCAGTTCCCGAAAAACGGCCGGAATGGCGTTGCCGCCCAGGCTGTGGCCCAGCACGAAAATGCGCTCCGGATCGATCCGCTCCTGCCCTGCCAGCAGCTGCACCGCGTTCACGGCGTCCTCCAGATACTCGTCAGCCAGCGTGATCTGTTTGTTGGCGGCCAGTTCCACGCCGTATACATAGGAACGTTTGTCAAAGCGGTATACCGCTACGCCGTGCTCCGCCAGGCCTTCCGCGACATCCCGGAATGGTTTCAGCTCCCCGACCGCCTCATCCTTATCGCTGGCGCCGGAGCCCTGCAGCAGCACCACTGCCGGGAAAGGCCCTTCCCCCTTCGGAACGGTCAGGATGCCCGGCAGCTCTCCGAGGGATGGAACCGGCAGCGCCAGCTCAATGCTGTCATACAGATCAGACTCCGTCTGTTCCTCCGCCTTACCGCTGTACGGGCCTGTTCTCAGGCCCGCGATAGCACCGTCCTGAACGATCAGAATCAGGTCAGCCTGCATGATGGTACAGGGAATATAGAACGCCTTCAGACCCTGCAATTCACCCTCATATGCAGGCAGGATAGATTCCGCAACGCCCGGCAAAGCAACCTGTTTTGCCAGTTCGGCGATTCCGCCCAGCTGAGCAAACACTGCCTTCATTTGGGCGGAAAACGCCCATTCGCCTTCCAGTTCTTCCGGATGTTCTCCCAGGAACGCCGCGATGAACTCGTCCGCGTCCGCGGCGGTTTCCATTTTTCTCGGTGCCTGCTCCGCCCCGGCAATCCCGCAGGCAGTCAGCAGCATGATCATGGCCAGCACGGCCGCAATTGTTTTCTTCATTTGATATCTCCTCCGTAAGTCTCCACACAAAACCCGTGATGCCCGCATTTTGTACAGGTCAGTTTTCGTGTCTTTGGGGTATGGTTTGCAAAGATCATTTCCCACATGGTCGGGCGGAATACTTCATGGCACTGCGGACAGATATAGGCTGTCTTCCGGTAATAATACCGGGTGGCCCAGAATCCGAAAGGAATTACCAATACAACCCAGGCAATAAAAGGCCACCAGATTCCCTTGAAAATCCACAGCAGGATAGCCGCCCATTGCAGGATGCCCAGCGGAATGGCGGGCAGAATCATATTCCTGTGTACGGCGGTCAGTTTCTTTTTACTTTCCATAGTGTTCGCTATGTCACCGATGGTTTCGAGGGAGAACGGC
>JAEEGL016629514.1_pt1 | contig 11330 bp, 10 predicted proteins | sample 9134231 | NCBI WGS metagenome assembly JAEEGL01 (sample SAMN16246548, study PRJNA631951) | gut metagenome | biome: gut microbiome; feature: rumen; material: fiber-attached | host: Bos | place: Iran: Karaj | collected 2018-10
AAGGTATTTACTCTCGGCAAAATGAGAGAGCGCCTGCCCAAGACCACCTTTAAAGAGGTGCAGCGGGTGATGGAAAAGGGCGGAGAGCTTTCCAAGGAATCCGCCGACGTTGTGGCAAAGGCCATGAAGGACTGGGCCGTCGAGAACGGTGCCACCCATTACACCCACTGGTTCCAGCCCCTCACCGGTATCACTGCGGAGAAGCATGACGCCTTCGTGACCCATCCCGATACCGAGGGCCATATGATCATGGAATTTTCCGGCAAGGAGCTCATCAAGGGCGAGCCGGATGCTTCCTCCTTCCCCTCCGGCGGACTCCGTGCCACCTTCGAGGCCAGAGGCTATACCGTCTGGGACATCACTTCCCCCGCATTTTTGAAGGAAGACGCCACCGGCGTGATCCTTTGCATTCCCACCGCATTCTGTTCCTATACCGGAGAAGCGCTGGACAAAAAGACTCCCCTTCTCCGCTCCATGGAAGCCATCAGCCAGCAGGCCCTGCGCATTGTGAGGCTTTTCGGTAATACCGAGGCCACCCGCGTCACCGCCAGCGTCGGCGCGGAGCAGGAGTATTTTCTGGTGGATCGTGAAAAATACCTCCGCAGAGAGGATCTGATCTTCGCCGGCAGATCTCTCTTCGGCGCTCCCGCACCCAAGGGTCAGGAGCTGGAGGATCACTACTTCGGTACCATCCGTGAGCGCATCGGCGCTTACATGAAGGATCTGAACATCGAGCTGTGGAAGCTGGGTGTTACCGCCAAGACCCAGCACAATGAAGTGGCGCCCGCTCAGCACGAGCTGGCACCCATCTATGAGACTGCAAACATCGCCGTGGATCACAACCAACTGGTGATGGAGACCATGAAGAAGGTGGCCGGACGTCACGGCCTCACCTGCCTGCTGCACGAGAAGCCCTTCGCAGGCGTCAATGGTTCCGGTAAGCACGACAACTGGTCACTCTCAACTGACAATGGTGTCAACTTGCTGGATCCCGGTCGTACACCCAATGAAAATGTCCAGTTCCTGCTGGTTCTTTCCTGCATCCTGAAGGCTGTGGACGAGCATGCGGATCTGCTGCGCTGGAGCGCTTCGGACGTAGGAAACGATCACCGTCTGGGCGCCGACGAGGCACCTCCCGCCATCATTTCCGTCTTCCTGGGATCTCAGCTGGACGATGTGGTGAGCCAGCTCATCGAGACCGGACAGGCAGCCCGTTCCGTCCAGGGAGGCAAGCTGCGCACCGGTGTGTCCACTTTGAATGACATCGAGAAGGATGCCACCGACCGGAACCGTACTTCTCCCTTCGCCTTCACCGGCAACAAGTTTGAGTTCCGTATGGTAGGCTCCAGCGATTCCATCGCGGATGCCAATACCACTCTGAATGCCATCGTTGCGGAAGCCTTCTGTGAGGCTGCTGACGAGCTGGAGGGTGCGGAGAATTTCGAGATGGCGGTCCACGACCTCATCAAGCGTTACCTCACCGAGCACGAGCGCATTATCTTCAACGGCGACGGCTACTCCGAGGAGTGGAAGCTTGAAGCGGAGCGCAGAGGCCTGCCCAACATCCGCAGCACCGTAGAATCCGCTGCGGCTCTGACCACCGATAAGTCCGTGGAACTCTTCAAGAAGTTCGGTATCTTCACCAAAACCGAGCTGGAGTCCCGCGAGGAAGTTACCTACGAGCTCTATTCCAAGAGCATCAACATTGAAGCACTCACCATGGTGGACATGGTAAAGAAGCAGTACGTTCCCGCCGTGATGAAGTACAGCGGACAGCTGGCAAAGGGCATGCTGGCCATCCGCGAAGCCGGCGGCAGAGCAGCCGTGGAGGCCGCTCATCTCAGAGAGATCGAGAGTCTCCTGGAGAAGGTGGAGCGGGCGAGAGAGGCACTGGAGAAGGTATGCGCTACCTCCCAGGCCATGACCGATCCCAAAAAGCAGGCCTTCGCCTTCCACGAGAAGGTGGTTCCCGCCATGGAGAAGCTCCGTGCTCCCGTGGATGCACTGGAAATGCTGGTGGACAAGGAAGCCTGGCCCGTACCCGCTTACAGCGAGCTGATTTTCGAAGTCTAGATTTGAAATTCATGGTTTGAAATCTCCCGGGAGAAATCCTTCTCCCGGGAGTCTTTTTGCCCCGCCACCCCGGCCTCCTGCTGTTCTTTCGGAGCCCTACATTTGCCCATTTTCCGCGGTTTTCCGGCTGACTTCTAAAATTTTGAAAAAAGCACTTGCAAAAAGAAAAATCTTTTAGTATAATTCTTCGAGTGACGCACATAGGGATATAGCCAAACGGTAAGGCAGCGGATTCTGATTCCGTCATTTTCTAGGTTCGAATCCTAGTATCCCTGCGAACCCCGTCTAGGTTATAGACGGGGTTTTCTTTTTGCTTTGAGATCGGATTTTATAAGGAGGGGAGCATATGGAAGAAGCGAACATCCTTCAAACACAAACGCCGGAACCGGAAGCGCCGGATGCGAAGAAACATTTTTCCCGCATCGGTCTGCGGCTTTTTATCGGCGTTATCATCATGCACGCAGTCTCCATCGGCAGCGCGCTCCTTTGTGCAAAGATCTGGCCCCAGATCGCAGGGAATACCACCATGGCACTGGTGGCGTCCTACATTCCCATGCTTTTCATCGGCTACCCTGCCATGTATCTGCTGCTGAAGCCCCTGCCGGCAGAGCAGCCCGGCAATGGACAGCTGGGACCCAAGTGGTTTTTCATGTTTTTCCTCATGACCTACGGCTGCATGGTGGTGGCGAATCTCGTCGGTACCCTCGTGGGCGCTTTGATCGAAACGCTGTTCCCGGGCACTGTGGCAGCCACCAATGATGTCCAGACCATCCTGATGGACGGAAACATGTTCGTCACCTTCCTGTTCGCGGTGGTCTGTGCACCCATTCTGGAGGAACTGATCTTCCGGAAGCTCCTGGTGGACCGTACTCTGATCTACGGGGAGGGCGTGTCCATCGTCTTCAGCGGACTGGTCTTCGGTCTCTTCCATGGGAATCTGACCCAGTTCGTCTACGCTTTTGTCATCGGTGTCATTTTTGCACTGGTGTATGCCCGCACCGGTAAGATCTACATCACCATAGCCCTGCATATGATGCTGAACTTCATCGGCGGCATCCTGGGTGTGCTCGTGATCAAAAAGCTGGGAGCCGAGGATATGCTTTCGGGGCTTACCGACATGAGCGACATGAGTGACCTGGCGGCCATGGCAGAGCTCATGCAGACCCACGGAAAGACCTTCATCCTTTTGGCCTGCTACGCCCTGGTCCTTTACGGCATGGTTTTCGCAGGCATCATCCTGCTCATCGTAAACCGTAAGGCATTGACTCCCAGACCCGGGAAACTGCAGATCCCTAAGGGACAGCGTTTTGCCACCGTCATCTGCAACCTGGGAATGGTTCTGTTCCTTGTACTCATGATCTTCATCATTGTGGCGGAGATCGTGGGACTCAACCTATAAAAATCTTTTCGGAGAAGCCATGTACACATTTCCATCCAGAGTCCGCTTCAGTGAGGCGGGAGCCGACGGGCTCCTGACCATGGCGGGCGTCGTCAATTATTTTCAGGACTGCTCCACCTTCCAGTCGGAAGACGCGGGGGTGGGACTGGACTACCTCCGGGCCAAAGGCATGGTCTGGGTCATCAACAGCTGGCAGATCGAGGTGCTCCGCTATCCCGCTCTGGGAGAGCACATCACCGCAGGCACCGCTCCCTACGAACTGAAAGGCTTCCTGGGCATGCGTAATTTCGTGCTCCTGGACGAGCAGGGAGAGTACCTGGTGAAGGCATCCTCCATCTGGAGCCTCATAGGCACCGAAACCTTTCATCCTGTGGGGATCCCGCAGGAGGTGCTGGACGCATACACCTTGGAGCCCAAAGTGGAGATGGAGTACCTCCCTCGCAAGATCCGGGTGCCGGAAGGCGGAGAGGCCTTCCCTGCCATGACGGTGCAGCAGTGTCACCTGGATCACAATCATCACGTCAACAACGGCCAGTACATCACTCTGGCCCTCGGTTACCTGCCGGAGGGATTTCATCCCACGGCCCTGCGGACCGAATACCGGCAGCAGGCCTTTTTGAACGACCGTATGACTCCTGTGCTGTCTGAGATCCCGGAAGGATATATCCTTACTTGGAACGCGGACGACGGAAAAGCCTACTGTGTCGTGGAGTTCCGCGGAGAAAAAGGGTAAGGCCGCATCGCACCGCCTGCAGATCGCAGGTTATGGAGATCCTATGTTAAGACTTGGAGAAAAACAGAAACTAAAGATTGTGAAGAAGACGGATTTCGGCGTCTATCTGTCCGAAGGCGGCGATGAGGAGCGGGTGCTCCTGCCCGGCGCTCAGGTACCGGAGGGCGCAGGCATCGGTACCGAGCTGGAAGTGTTCCTTTACCGTGATTCCGAGGATCGTCTCATTGCTACCGTCCGCACCCCGCTGCTGGTGATGGGAAGCGTGGCTCGTCTCAACGTGGCCCAGGTCACGAAAGTGGGTGCTTTCCTGGACTGGGGTCTGGAGAAAGACCTCTTCCTGCCCTTTAAACAGCAGACCCGGAAGGTAAATCCCGGAGACAGCGTGCTGGTAAGCCTTTATATCGACAAGAGTGAGCGCCTCTGCGCCACCATGAATGTCTACGAAGACCTGCAGAGCGCGGAGGGGCTGGAAGCCGGTGCTACCGTATCCGGCGAGGTCTATCTCATCAGTGACCGTTTCGGTGCCTTTGTGGCGGTGGATGACCGGATCTCCGCACTCATTCCCAAGAAGGAAATGTACGGGGATGCCCGGAAGGTGCGGGTAGGTGACAGGGTCACTGCCAGAGTCCGCAGAGTCCTGGAGGACGGCCGGCTGGAGCTTTCCCTTCGGGATACCGGAGAGGCTCAGAGATCGGAGGATGCGGAAGCCATCATGGATCTGCTGGATTCCTACGAAGGTGCCCTTCCCTTTAACGACAAGGCATCTCCCGAAACCATCTTACGGGAGACGGGCATGAGCAAGGCCCAGTTCAAGCGCGCCGTAGGCAAGCTCCTGAAGGAAGGCCGCATTGAGATCGGGGAGAAGACCATCCGCAGAAAATAGACCGGTGCGACCTCGCACTGACGCTGCCAAAGCGTCGCAAAGCCTGCGGATTATAGAAAATTTAGATTTGAAAACCCCGCATTTGCTTGCATCTGAAGGGGGTTGGTGTATAATATATGTACCACAGACAGGGATGTCGCCGGTAGATCGGAGGTGCACATGAATTTAGGATTTGCAGATCTTTCCGTATCTTTTAACACACAGGAAACCTTGAACGCTTTCAGCATCAAGATGCTCGACAAGGCGATGGATACCAATGAAGCCATCGGCCAGGGCATCGTTCAGATGATCGACGCAGCCGCTATGGAGCGGAGCGTGAACCCTGCCGTAGGCAGCAATTTTGATATGACCGTATAACATCCCTGTTACTTCGGGGCCGCGGAGCGATCCGCGGCCTCTTATTTTGTAGCACCAACCCGGCAAGCGACTGCCATGCTTGCATGAGCAGGCATTTGCCGGGTGCAAGAACATGGAGCACGGTAGTGCGGAATGTTCGCAGGTGCGAAAATCGAGTAGGGGGATGAAATCCCCCCTACTCGATTGGCATCAACCCGTCAAACGCCCTACGCTTGCACGAGTTCCGCACATCTTTCCCCTTGTTTTGTACAAAATATACAAAGCCCAGGCAAAAATCCCCCAAAATCCCCAAAAATATACAAAAATACGATTGATTTTTTGTGACATTTTATGTAAAGTGAAATGGGGGAAGGCTACTCATCAGATACGGGGGTATTCTATGATCTCTAATCAGGTATTGCAGAACACCATAGACGGGCTGAAAAACATTGCCAGAGCGGATTTTGCCGTAACGGACCAGGACGGGAGAGAGGTGGCTTCCACCGGTGACCTGTCCGCCGCATACGGTGCCATTGCCGGCTTTGGCAGTTCACCCGCGGACTCTCAGGAGGCCGGGGGCTATCAGTATTTCAAGATCTTTGACGATCAGCAGCTGGAGTATGTCCTGGTGATCGCCGGGGACGGGGAAGATACCTATACCGTGGGCAAAATGGCTGCATTCCAGATCCAGAGCCTGCTCGTTGCCTACAAGGAACGCTTCGACAAGGATAACTTTGTCAAGAACCTCCTTTTGGACAATCTGCTGCTGGTGGATATCTACAGCCGTTCCAAGAAGCTCCACATCCAGAACGAATCCCCCAGGATTGTTTTCGTGGTGGAGGATTCCAATGCCAAGGATACCAACATCCTGGAACTGACGAGAACCTATTTCGGCACCTCCGGCAAGGACTTTGTCACTGCCGTGGATGAGCTCAGTGTGGTGGTGGTGAAGGATCTGAGCGGGACGGATCCCGTCCGGGAGACCCAGCGCACTGCCAAGAGCCTCAGCGAATTCCTCATCAAGGAGAAGGTGACGGACGTGCGCGTGGCGTACGGTACCGTGATCACCGACATCAAGGATGTGAGCCGCTCCTACAAGGAGGCAAAAATGGCCGCCGACGTGGGCAAGATCTTCTTTGACGAGAAGACCATCATCGCCTACAGCGAGCTGGGCATCGGCCGTCTGATCTATCAGCTGCCCCTGCCTCTTTGCAAGATGTTCATCAAGGAAATCTTCGGCACCAAGAATCCCGAGGACTTCGACGAAGAGACCCTGCCCACCATCAACAAGTTTTTTGAGAACAGCCTGAATGTGTCCGAGACCTCCAGGCAGCTCTTCATCCATCGAAACACTCTGGTCTACCGCCTGGACAAGCTCCAGAAGAGCACCGGCCTGGATCTGCGGGTCTTCGAGGATGCCATCACCTTCAAGATCGCATTGATGGTGGTGAAGTACATGAACTATATGGAGTCCAACAACTCCTTCTGACGGAAATGTCACAAATGAGATTATACGATTAGGAGTATTTCCAATGGCCAGCAAACAGACGAAAGCCCTGCGGAGACAGGAGACGATCGCCGAGCGCGGCATCATCGCGCTCAACAAGGTAAGCATGAGTTATCAGGGAGACGGCGCGCCCGCGCTGGATGACATCTCCCTTCGCATTGATCCCGGTGAGTTTGTATTTGTGGTGGGAGACAGCGGCTCCGGTAAGACCACCCTCATCAAGCTTCTGCTCCGGGAACTGGTGCCCACCTCCGGCGATGTGTGCGTCATGGGCTACAATACCAAGAAGCTCCGCCATCGCCAGATCCCGGAATTCCGCCGCAACATCGGCGTGGTGTTCCAGGACTTCCGCCTCCTGAAGGACCGCAATGTCTACGAGAACGTAGCATTTGCACAGCGGATCATCGAGGTGCCCACCCGTGAGATGAAGAAAAACGTCCCCGGCATCCTGTCCATGGTGGGACTGGCCGGCAGATACCGCTACAATGTCACGGACCTGTCCGGCGGTGAGCAGCAGCGCGTGGCTCTGGCCAGAGCGTTGGTGAACAAGCCCGAGATCCTGCTGGCGGACGAGCCCACCGGTAATCTGGATCCCAACAATGCCTGGGAGATCATGGACCTCCTTGAGGAGATCAACGAGCAGGGTACCACCGTTATCGTGGTCACCCACAACCCGGAGATCGTCAATGCCATGAAAAAGCGCGTCATCGCCATGCGAAAAGGCATCATCGTCAGCGATGAGGAGGAGGGAACCTACGTAAATGAAGATTAGGACATTTTTCTACACCCTCTCTCAGGGCATTCGCAATCTGTTCAAAAACGGCTGGTACTCCCTGGCTTCCATCGCCACCATCAGTGCCTGCCTGTTCCTGTTTTGTATTTTCTATTCCGTGGTGGCCAACCTGCGCTATGTACTGAACAACGTGGAGCAGGGCATCTCCGTCCAGTGCTTCTTCAACGAGGACGTGTCGGAGGAGCGGATCCTGGAGATCCGTAAGGAAGTGGAGAACCGGGTGGAAGTATCCCGTGTCATCTACCACACGGACGAGGAGATTTGGGCTTCCTTCGGACCCGAGTACGCAGGCGAGGATTACCTGGAAGTATTCCCCGAGAACCCTCTGGCCGGTGAGCACAATCTGGAGATCTTTCTCAGTGACGTCTCCATGCAGAGCACTCTGGTCACCTGGCTCAGTTCCATGAACGAGGTGCGGAAGGTGAACTATTCCGAGGTCACCGCCTCCACCTTAAGCGGCGTTAATATGATCATCGCCTACATCTCCATCGGCATCATCGTGATCCTGCTGGGCGTCAGTATCTTCCTCATCAACAACACTGTCCGCGTGGGCATTGCTGTCCGTGCGGAGGAGATCAACATCATGAAATATGTGGGTGCCACGGACTTCTTCGCCAGAGCCCCCTTCGTGCTGGAGGGTATGATCATCGGTGCTCTGGGCGCAGCCATTCCCCTGGCTCTCACCTACAATCTCTACGACTACGTACTGGAATACATCAACGGCAGGTTTTCCGTTCTCAGCAGTATTCTGACATTCCTGTCACTTGATCAGGTATTTTCCGTACTGCTTCCCGTCTGCATGATCGTGGGCGTGGGCATCGGATTTATCGGAAGCTTCGTAACGGCACACAAGCATTTGAGAGTATGAGGAACACGCATCACAGGTCAAAAGCAAATAGAGCGATCTTCGGGGCAATCGGCATTCTGCTGCTGATGGCCCTGGTTTTTGTGCCTGTAATGTCCTCCCTTTCTCCCTTTACCATCGTGGCCAGAGCCGACACCTTGGAGGACAAGGAAAAGGAACTGGACAAGGCCGAGGACGAGCGCAAAAAGCTGGAAGATGAACTGAAGGACCTGAAGAAGCGCAAGGAAAAGCTGAAGGATCTGAAGAACGACCTGAACGCCTTCATCACCGAACTGGATGCCACCCTGGCAGCCATGGAGGAAGAGATCGAGAGCCTGGAGACCCAGATCACGGACAAGGAAGCCGAGATTGAAGTGACCCAGGCGGAGCTGGAGGAAGCCAAGGCCCGGGAGGAGCAGCAGTACACCGACATGATGGCACGCATGCGCATCATGTACGAGCAGGGCACCAAGCAGATGATCACCATCCTGCTGGAGTCCACCAGTATCCGGGATTTCCTGAACCGCAGTGACTACATCGAGAAGGTGGTGGCCTATGACAGAGCCCTCTGGTCCGATTATCAGGACACCCGCAAGTATGTGGAGCTCTGCGAGCAGCAGCTGGAAGCGGAGAAGACCCTGCTGGATGAGACGAAGGCAGCCGTCACCGACCAGAAGGCGGAGATGGAAGCCCTCATGGAGGAGAAGAAGGCAGAGCTGGAGGAGTACAACCGCCAGATCATCGCCTCCGAGAATTCCATCGAGGAATATGAGAAAAATATCCGTGAGAGAGACGCGGAGATCGACGCCCTCATCAAGGAGATCGAGGATGAGAAAAAGCGCCGGGAGGACGGCGGTGATACCTATGACGGCGGTACATTTTGTCTGCCGCTGAAGAGCTACACCCGTATTTCCGACGATTTCGGCTGGAGAATGCATCCCACGTTTCATAAGGAGATGTTCCACAACGGTGTGGATTTTGCAGCAGCCACCGGCACTCCCATCTATGCAGCCTATGACGGCACCGTGGTAGCCGCGGGGTATTCCGCATCCATGGGCAATTATGTTATGATCGATCACGGCAGCGGCCTGTACACCATCTACATGCACGCTTCCAAACTGAGCACCTCCACAGGCACCGCAGTCAGCAAGGGCGATACCATTGCGGCCGTGGGATCCACGGGACGCTCCACGGGCCCTCACCTCCACTTTGGAGTGAGGCTCAATGGGGAGTATGTTTCTCCCTGGAATTATCTGAAAAAATGAGGACAGTACAATGGACGACAGAAACCTGATGAACCGGACGCCCCAGCAGCAGCATGTGCCTGCGCAGGAGGAGAAGGAGCGGTTTCACCAAAAAGAATTCTGGATCGGTCTGGTCATCGGCCTGGTCTTTACCCTGATGCTTTCCGGCGTGGTAGTGGTTGTGATGCTGGCTTCCGGGATCTTCAAGGCCCGCACCATTACCGAAACCGTATCCGACGCCGTCACCGCGGGACAGGAGATTGGCCTTACCGGCGGCAAGGGTTCCTCGGACACCGGCCTTCTGGATGACACCACACAGGACAAGCTCAACTACATCTACAACATCTTTGAGACGCACTCCATCTATGATATCGATCAGGAGGATCTCAGACGCGGTATGATCGACGGCATGCTGGCAGGCACCGGCGACAAATACGCCCTCTACTACAGCGAGGAGGAGCTGAACGATACCTTCGAGTCCCTGAACGGTTCCTTCTACGGCATCGGTGCCATCCTCTTCCTGAACGATGACGGCTACGCCACCATCAGCGGCATCTATCCCGACAGTCCTGCGGAGCGGGGCGGCCTCATGAGCGAGGACATCATCACCAAGGTGGACGATGAGGACGTGCTGGGACAGACCCTGGACGAAATCGTCAGCAAGATCCGCGGCCCCGAGGGCACGGAGGTGAAGCTCACCGTCTACCGCAAGGGCATCAATGATTACCTGGACATCAAATGCACCCGCGGCCTGATCAAGGAGATCACCGTGGAGCATGAAATGATGGACGGCGGCATCGGCTACATCCAGATCACCACCTTTGAGGATGTGACTGTGGAGCAGTTTGCGGATGCCTTAAGTGACCTGAAGTCCCAGGACATGAAGGGATTGGTCATCGACCTGCGAAGCAATACCGGCGGACTTCTCAGTGCCGTGGTCTCCATCGCCGACGAAATGCTTCCCGAGGGCCTGGTGGTCTACACCGAGGATGCCAAGGGCAAGCGGGAAGACTTCAGAAGCTACGGAAATGACAAGCTGGAGGTTCCCATCGTGGTGCTGACCAACGGCCTCACCGCCAGCGCCTCCGAGATCCTCACCGGCGCTCTTCAGGATCACGGCATGGCAGTGTCCATGGGAACGAAGACCTACGGAAAGGGCGTGGTGCAGAGCTTTGTGGAGCTGGAGGACGGCTCCGGACTGAAGCTCACCACGGACCAGTACTTTACCCCCAACGGCAGAGCCATCGATGGCCAGGGCATCGAGCCCGATATCGAAGTGGAGTTCGACTCCGATTCCTACTACGCCGACGATTCCTACGACAATCAGAAGGCGGAAGCCGTCAAATACCTGAAAGACAAGGTAAAATAAGGATTTTAACCATGAGACCCGCTTTTACGAGCGGGTCTTTTTTTGTTCAATTTGTCGGAAACTGAATATCAATTATTAGTTTCTATGCACATTGATTTCCGTTTTTCCCGAGACTACAATGAAAGCATAACGAGACGATTCCGTTTCCG
>JAEEGL010010282.1_pt1 | contig 11329 bp, 8 predicted proteins | sample 9134231 | NCBI WGS metagenome assembly JAEEGL01 (sample SAMN16246548, study PRJNA631951) | gut metagenome | biome: gut microbiome; feature: rumen; material: fiber-attached | host: Bos | place: Iran: Karaj | collected 2018-10
AATAGTGTCCCTCTACCTATATATATATGTATTTAACTTTGCAACAAAGATAAGTCAATATGTCGGTAACATTACAGGCTCAGCCGTATCAGTTCGGATGGGCGAAGAATAGAAACCAGCTGAAACTGAAATGCAGCTTTCAGCAACAGGCTGGAACAGTGGCAATCTTCTCGTGGACGTTCGCAACTCTGCCTTCTACGGGAAACCGTATTGTTCTGGAGGTGGATGGCTTCGCTCTGACTTTCACTGTCGGAACCGGCAACGATGCCTATAAGGTCTTTAGTGTTGCAGCCCTCGCTTCTAAGATTGCAAGTAACTACTATATCAAAAAGATTTTCAGCACATCTTATACTTCTACTTCTGTTTCTCTGACTGCTGCATCCGTTGGATATCACTCTGTGGAACTTTATGTGACCAATGCCAACGGTGTCCGCAATGGTGCGGAAAGTACATTGGTGGCTTCAAGCACGTCAGTAAACGGGACCGACCAGAAAAACAAACCGAATTACGCAATATATGCGAAAATTGAGGCGGTTGTGAACGATTACAATGTGCTGAAAGAATATTCCTGCGACGGAATGGTGTTTCACCCTGACAGCGAAAAGAACGTTGTTATTCCTCTGTATCCCCTTGCAGGTTTCATCCCTCAGCCGGACCTGCCAAGTGGCTCTAACAGCGTTTGGCAGCTGCTGACTAACGCATTGATGAAATACAGGGTGAAATATGGCGAAATGTGGGGAAACGACGCTCCAATGGTGCAGAACGAAACCACAACGGACTATTATTATGCTCTGTGCGGTGAAGAGGTGGAAAGATATTCGGCTCTCGGTCTGCCTGACTGGAACAGTGGACAGAATTATGCGTTTAACGACAGCAACGTTTTTTGGATCATCGGTGAGGACACCGGGAAAACAGTTGCCGTGAGACAATCACAACCCGAATACCTATACGGCTTTTTCTATAAAAACGGCATTGATGTTGGAACGGCAGTTTCTGACTCGTACAAAGTACAAATTGAGCTGAACGGCGTTAAGAAAAACGGGGACACTGTTTCTGTGAGCCGTGAATATAACCAGGTGAACGGGCAGGTGTACCGTATCGACGTAAGCCCATCAGCCCTCGGAAGTAATATCCTCTGGTATTCTGTGACGGTGAAAACAAACTGGGGTGAGTGGGTGAGAATATACAAGGTGCTGCCCGACTTCTTTGAACAGCATATTTTTCTGCTGCAGAACAAGTACGGACTGCTTGTGCCTGTGGTGTGCGGGAGCTTGAGACGGGAAATCGAGACTGAGGCTGAGGAACTGTATGTGGACCGAAGGAGATATCTCAGTATTAGCAAAAGCGGTGAAACATACACTGCTGTAATGCCTTCTCTGTCTAAGGAAGCAGCAAGACGTATCGGAAAATGTATTGGGAGCCAATACCACTATATGAAGCTGAAAGGTAGATACGAGCGTATCAACATCGAGGCTGGAAGCTACAAGCTGAGAGACGATGAAGATGGTTTGGTTTCGGTGGAAATGAAGATACGCTTCGTTGATGACCAGCTGGAGAATATAACAGACGGTCCAATGTCAAGAGCTGTCACCATCGGCATAGACGATATCGAAGAACATATTGTGTCCTTCGGCGAGTTTACTGACCCTGAATCGAATGGATTGATACAATAATATGGCAAATATCCCTCACATAGAACAAGGAATGACCTGGGGACAGGTGTTCGAAATCATTAATCAGCTGATTGACGCTTTCAACAGCACCGACGGGGCAATATCCGAAAGCGTTACTGACGGCAAAATCGACTATCACAAAATTGTCAATAGACCGAAAATCAACGGTGTCGATGTTGTCGGCAGCTTGACTCAAAGCGATTTGTCTATCAGTATTGACCCGGAGACACAAGCGTCGCTGCAGGAAATGGACAGCCGTGTGGGTGTCGTGGAGTCGGCTGAAAACAACCAGGCTTCTCGTCTTCAGGACCTCGAAGACTATAGGACAACGGACAGAACGGATATCGACGAACTGAAAGGGTTTAGAGTCACTGACAGGGCTGATATCAACACTCTGCAGTCGCAAAGAACGACTGACAGCGGAAGAATAGACCTGCTCGATGAACGCTACAGTGCCATCCACACAACTCAGACAAGCGAAGGAAGCCGTGTCAGTCAGTTGGAAAACGACAGGACAACAACGAATAACAACGTCGAAGAGTTGAAAGACAGAATGGTCTCAACCATCAACAGACTCAATTTGACAGCTCGGTCGGCTCAGGCTGCAAATGGTCAGTCCTGTGTCGGTGAAAAACTGCCGACAGACCGTTGTATCACCGACATTCCGAATACATTTACATTCGATTAATATTCAAAAAAATATGGCTACAATTTGCAACCTTAAAATTTCAGATCTAACCACGCCACAATTCTGTGAACGAGTAACAAGCGGTGTTCGTCGTCTGCTCTTCGTTCCGAAAATGGATGTGGAGGCTATCAACGCCGTTATTGCAGCCCAACCTCGGGAGTTCGAGGACTTTGTTGTGGTTGGAACAGATGCAATGACACAAAGGGCAATAACACTCCATAGTGGATGTGAGTTTGCGGAGGTGTCCGCTTCTCGTGACCTCGGCGAACTCAAATACCAGGTGCAGGGTGGAACATCCGGGAACAGATCTTTCCACGCTACTATCGAAATACACCATCCGGGATTTCGACGTAAACTGCTGGCGTTTCTCGGCATAGCTGCCAATATGGAGTTTATCCTTCTGGTACAACTCGCTAATGGCGAATGGCACCTGCTCGGAGATACCGACCGTGCAGCTCAGCTGTCCGACGGTACTGAGGCATCAAGCGGAAAGGCTTCTGCCGATCCGAACGGAGCCACACTGACATTCGAATACGACTGTCCTCTGCCTCGAATTATGTTCACCGGTTGGTCTCCGGACAACCCTGTCTATGGAGTGGAAATGTTCCGTGTCGCCTGGCTGTTGGCAGACGAAGACGGCGTTGTGCTGACGGACGAGAACGACCTGCCTTTGGAAATCCCCTGTCTGTAAATTCCTTTTTTATTAATTAATAAAAATCAAAATGAGCACATTTAATGTAAGAAGAGCCTCCTCGCTGCCTATATACGACGGCGACGCTGGCAATGTTGAAGTCATCGGTGTCCGAAAGGACAACCACGAGACTGTTCGAGTTAATCAATCAAAGGTTATCCTCGAGGCTTTCCTGAAAACCTCGAAACCTTATTATGGCATCCGCCAAAAGAACTGGCGAAACAGCATCAGCCAGGAACTGGAAGCTGTGAACCCAGAACTGATGACACCGGCTGCTCAGCCCTGGTGGGAAAGGATCCGCTCTTTTGTCGAGAACGCAGACGGAAGCGTCAAGTATTATCTCGACAAGAATGACAGCCGTTACAAGGAAGGTGGAACCGCTAAGGCTGACCTCACCGGGAAAGACGGTAACGTTATGGTGGAAATCCCTGAACACTGGGTGCGTGTAGAGTACAGAGACGGGGACCGCTACAGACTCTACAGCGATATGGAACTGCCCGGTTTCCATAAGATTGAGCGTATGGTTATTTCTAAGTTTATGGCTTCGAAATATACCGGCTCAACGGTCGCAAACAGTGCACTGGTTCAAAACGGTTTCGTCTCGAATTGCCTGCTTAAATGGGACAATATGTCTTATATGCAGATTGCATCGGGCGAAGAGTCGCCGATCCTGCGACACATTGTCCAGGCTACAGTGGACAACGAGACTGTAAGCTACAGAACACCCTATTTTGGAGCTTTCGACAGCACCATCGAAGGAAATGAAGGTCTGGTTGCTGATGCTGATTGGCACACTCTTGCAGAGGCTTGTCGTGGCGGTAACGTCACCGGCACAACTCTCGATGAGACTTACCACAGCGAACTTGGTATGTGTCGCACGGGTATGACCAGAACGGAAAACCGCACTGCCTGCAATGTCGTGAACACTGCTCACAGCGTCAGTGCAAGCGACAAACGACTGCATACCGGAGCCTTCCACGTTCTCAACGAACTGGCTTGGGGTGCACGTTGCAAGTATCTGAACTATGACATCCAGAATGTCGCCGAATTCGGTGAGGGCAGCACGGAGAAACTGACTACTGCCGAATGGCAGAATTGGGGTGCTGCAGCTTATGAGCCGTTCATCCCCAACGGCGTTACCGCTCCCCTGGGCGACAATACCGGCTATGTTACTTACAAGCTGGAAATGGTCAATGGCACTGAGAAAACAATCAAGTGCGGTTGCCTCTTCGGTGTCGAACTGCCGATTGCCTACATCTGGGCTAACTGCGACGACCTGTTGTGCTACAACGACGGCACGACCTTCAAGGCTTATTGGTGCAACGATCCGGCAAATTATTTCACTCCTGCCGACAGCGGAGCTGAGAGCCTGGCAGCTGCAAATGGCTATGAGAACATTGCCAACTTGCCAATGACTGACGGCTTCCTTGCCCGTGAGTCTATGGCTGAAAACGGATTGTCCCTGCCTATGGTCCAGGGTGGTACTGGTGTCGGTGCAACAGCCGGTGTCGGTGATTACTACTATCACGGTTCCGGTGCAGGCTGGTTCGCCGCTTTCCTCGGTGGTGTTGCGGCTTACGGAGCGTATGCAGGTTTCGGCTGTCTGAGTGCGAATGGCCGCCCTGCGTATTCGGCTGCGTTCATCGGGGCTCGTCTGTGCCGAAATTAATCAGCAAGGCGAAGCAAAACGGGAAACGGGGTGCGGTCCGCAGAGCGTACCGCTCCCCAATTTTAGAAAAAATGTAGAAATGAAACTCAAAGGTACACTCACAAGGGGCTGGTTCGCCGCTTTCCTCGGTGGTAATGCGAATAACGGAGCGAATGCAGGTTTCGGCTATCTGAATGCGAATAACCGCCCTGCGAATTCGAATGCGAACATCGGGGCTCGTCTATACCGAAAAATATGTTATAACTGTGGGTGATACCTCACCTCTTGGTGAAATAGATATTAAGAATAAAAAGAGTTGTAGTAGCTATAAGCAAGGCACCTCGAAAAATATTCGGCACAAAAACAATAGGGCTTATGCCAAACTATATGTACAGCGATTTTGAGGATTGTGGCTTCTTCTATGAGAAAACAAAGAGGGTACGCCATATCTATCAGTACCTGTATGACCCCGACAACCTCATTCACTGTGTTGAGAAGTCGCAGGTCAGAAAGCACAGGAACAGAGCTGTACTCAAATTTAATGAGAACTACTCGGAGAATCTCGATAAATTGTATTGGATGCTCCACGATGAAAAATACGTTCCTGGACCTTTGCGGAAACGCAAGATCTACGAACCGAAGGAACGTGTTTTGCAGATTCCGCCATACTTCCCTGACCGCATAGTGGACCACTGTGTGGTCAGTGTGGTGGAACCAATACTGATGCAAGCTTTCATCGCTCATACGTATTCTTGCATTAAAGGTCGTGGTATTCACGGATGCCTCAATGACATTGTGGCAGCTATCAAACGGGACCCGGAAGGGACTCGTTACGCCCTTTATATGGATATCCATAAATACTATGACAACATAGACCATAATGTCCTGAAACAGAAATATCGTCGAAAAATCGGCGACTATAAGATGTTAAACATTATGGACAAGATTGTGGACTGCAACGGAAAGCAAATCGGTCTGCCGATATGTCGCTATACAAGCCAGATGTTCGGGAACTTCAATCTGGTCGATTTCGAACATTATGCACTCGAAGTGCTTCACGTTCACTATCTCTATGTTTATATGGACAATATACTGATTCTTGGGAACGATAAGGATCGTCTGCATTGGGTGTTCACAAGGTCGGCTTTGTTCCTGGCAACAAACGACCACCTCGAGGTGAACCCTAACTGGCAGGTGTTCCCAATCGAATCAAGAGACCTCGACCACGTGGGATTCCGTATCTCGCCACACGATGTAAGACTTCGGAAAAGTATTCTCTACCGCTTCTATAAGAAGCAAAAACGTACACAAGAAATGTACGATCTGCAGTGTGAAGAGGATATCAAACACGCCTATCCATCTGAATATGGATGGCTGTTACACTGCAGCGAAAAACACAAGGAATTTCTAATCAACAAAATTTTATGTAAAAATGGAAAAAAAGATCATTAAACTGCACGAAGGGCTGGTGTCGGACACAATGCCCGAAAATTTCGTTGAACTCAACGATGGCAAAGGTGGATTTGTCTATAACTTCGGAGTGGAGACTGTCTCGGAAGAGGTCGCTGTGGAGGCTACCGACGAAGAAGAGGCTCACACCGAAACTGTGACAAAGTACAGGTATGCTTCTCTGGTGATGGATGCTCCCAAGACGCAGAACAACATCATCGAGACTCTCCTGGAATCAAAGTACCCGTTGGATCGTGAACAGAAATTGTTCAACGACTACAACGCTGCAAAGGAAAAAATCCTGCCGACTTCTGCAAAAGACGGCTACCTGGCTTTCCTCGCAGACCGTAAGGCAATCAAGGATATGGTGGAAGCTGACTGCGAGGCTGCAGGTATTCCTAACACGCTTTAAGATATGTTCGACTTTGAAGATAACAACACTACAAGCAATATGTACGATGTGGAATATTGCTCGATAGACGACGTTGTCAATAGTGTCGTTGTCTATAAAGGTATTGAGGACAGACTGACAACCAACGGACCACGAAAGATTATTGCTGTAACAATGCCGGATGAAACAGAGAGTGCTTTTCTCACCAGCTCGAAGAAAATCATCGAGCAGGTTTCCGGTATGCAGGGAAAATTCCCGTTTAGGGCAGTTATGAAGTGCGTGGCTTACGGTGGTGCTTTTATCGGGTTCCGCCTGTTTCCTCCTTCTACGGAGATAACAGACGACGACCGACGACTGTTCCAGACGTACAAAAAGACAAAATTCAAGCGTTGAAAATGGAAAGGGTCGCTCTGATGAGCGACCCTCTTCTGTTACATATAGTGCGGACGGTAATGTTTGTGTCGCCGCTTGGCACCTTCACAGTTGGATCCACCAAATTTTGTGCCGTATGTCCTGGCGTGTAGAAGGTCAGCACCTCGAAGATCGGCAAACTCAAAATTGGTGAAATAGAGGTTGGCGTGCCTTAAATTGGCACCACGTAAATCGGCATAACTCAAATCCATTTCACTCAAATCGGCAAATTCGAGTGTGTCAGCCTCAATCGTGGCAAGCAGCTTCCCGTGTATGTCTCTTATCTCTATCATTTCAAGTGCAAAGGTACGAATTTTCTGTGAATTGACCAAATTTTTTTTCAAAAAGTGTCCCCTTCACAGTACCGAATGACGAGTATTTTTGCAGTAAATAATTAAATGTATGGCAAAGAATCTGAATAGAAAAGTCCAAATCTATATCAACGACGGAGAAGTCAAAAATACTCTGAAATCTATCCGGGATGAAGTTGTTAGATTGGAAAGGGAACAGCGAAAACTCATTATCGACAGTGATGAGTATGTGGCACACGGAAAGAAAATTGCAGAACTGAAAGCATATCTGCAGGCTGCAAAGGTCGATGTGGAGGATCTTGGCAATACTTGGGAGAGAACAACTCAGCGTCTGGCTGAATTTTCCAATATCCTTATGGGTGTGCAGTCGGCTTTCCAAATGTTGGATATCGGCATCGGCAAAGTGAAGGATCTTGCTTCTGACGCTGCAAAATTGGATGATATCTATGCTGATGTTCAAAAAACCACCGGTCTGACTCACGATGAGGTGGAAAAGCTGAACGATGCATTCAAAAAGATGGACACCAGGACCAGCAGAGAACAGCTGAACCAGTTGGCTTATGAGGCAGGAAAGCTCGGTATCAGCGGAACGGAAGCTGTTCTGCAGTTCGTGAGGGCTTCGGACAAAATCAACGTCGCCCTGGGTGATGTCCTCGGAGACGGTGCTATGGTTACAGTCGGCAAAATGGCTGATGTTTATACCGGCTCAACTAAGGCACTCGCTGACGCAGGGGATGACCTCGAAAAGAAAATGCTGGCTCTCGGATCCGCAGTGAACCAACTGGGACAAGAGAGCACGGCAAACGAACACTACCTGGTGGACTTTACGGCTCGAATGGGTGGCATTGCCGTTCAAGCCGGTCTGTCTGCTGACCAGGTGCTGGGCTTCGCTTCGGCTCTCGATCAGGATATGCAGAAGGTGGAAATGTCGGCAACGGCGTTCCAAAAATTCATCGGTCAGATAATGAAAAAGCCTGCAGAGTTTGCACGACAGGCAGGAATGGATGTGAAATCCTTCTCTGACCTGGTCCGTACAGACTTGAACAGTGCTTTGATGAAAGTGCTGGAAGGCTTCCAGGGCAAAGGTGGCTATGCCGAACTGGTTAATGTGTTCAAGGACCTCGGTTTGGATGGTGCAAGAGCAGCTTCTGTGATATCGGCAATGGCTAACAGCATTGACAAAATCACAGAGGCACAGGCAATAGCCAATGTTCAGTTGCGTGAAAGAAACAGTATTGAAAATGAGTTCGATGTTAAGAATAACAACCGACAGGCTCAACGTGAAAAAGCACTAAAGGCTTTCAACGATACCCGTATTGCTTTGGGTAACGAGCTGTACCCGGTCCTGATACACCTGCAGAAGACAGGAACGGTTCTGATGAAAGGTGTAGCCGGATTCATTCAACTCGCAAGCAAAAACAAGGCTGTCCTCATCGGTGTTCTCGCTCTTCTCGCAAGATGGACACAGTTGATGCTTGTAAATAGCAATATGATTGGAAAACTCGGCAAATCGCTGAAATCTTTGATTGGAATAGACAAACTGAGTAGTCACCAGCAGGATGTGTCGAGAGCAAAAATCCTAAAAAGGACAGCTGCAGAGGAAAAGGAACGACTGGCAACAATCAAAAACGAACTCGCTAAAGAGAAGAAAATAGCCCAAATGAAAGTCGAAATGTACGACTATGACGGGCTGACTCGGAAGATGATTGCACAGGAGAGGGTGAGAGACCTGGAAACAATGCAGCAGAGACAGGCAACGATAGCAACCAATGCACACACGAACGCTATCAGGGCACAGAAGGCTGCATTTGCTTCCACACCCTGGGGTTTGATTATTACGGCACTCACGACGATTGCTGCTGTTACCATCAATGCCGTGAAAAATAGCCAGAAATGGAAACTTAACGAGACTATGAGAGAGGTCGCAAAGGAGTGTGCAGAAGCACAGTGGAAGATTGACGACCTTTTCAATACGTTGAGAAAAGCAAAAGAAGGCAGCGAGGAATACAAAAAGGCTCTTGCAGAATTGAAAACGGAATATCCGGAGATCATCCAAAAACATTCCGACGAAGCCGGAAGACTCCGTGATATCGAACAAGCGTATAAGGATGTTTCTGCAGCAGCAAAGAACAGTATATATGAAAGAATACGAGCCGAAAAGTCTGCAGAGGCTTATGGTGATGCTGCATATAATACGGCAAAAAATATGGAAGGTATTCACCGTTTGATTGACCAGTACGCAGACAATGAGGCTCAAAGATTAAAGGTCACACAACAAATCAATGGCGAAATCGAGAAAATGACATCCGGACTGGAGACAAGCGGTCAGGCTGTTATGAATATGAGGAAAATTCTGAGGGATGCCGGTGGAGATATGTCTAAAATCGGAAACTTGCTGTATGACCATTTTGTTGCTATTGCCGGATATTACAACCAGGCTAAAAAAATCGAAGCACAGTATCAGAGTTTGCTTTCTACAAAGCCGAAGAATGAATATGAGGGGAAAACAAGAAGCGAATTGAAGGCGGAACTAAAATCTGTCGACGTTATTATTACAAACCTGCAGAACCAGATGAGAGGTTTGGATGATAAAAGCGGAAAAAAACTACAGGCAACAATCAAAAACTTTATTGATATCCGTAAACAGATTCTCGAAGCACTAAAGACTGCACCGGAAACAAAGCCAAAGACGACAACGGGCAACAACAATAACAATGGCGGTTTCAGCGGTGGAGAGTCCGCTGCCGAAAGAAAGGCGAGAGAACGACGGGAAAGAGAAGAAGCTGCCTGGTCCAGATTCGAGGACAGTTACAACCGGCTAATTGAAAAGATGAATGCCAAGAGCCTTACCGGAGCGGAGAAGGTTCTGGCTGATGTGGATAATGCCATTGCGAAAATGAATGACGACCTGGCATTGGTCCTCAAAAAGCATCCGGAAGCACAAAAAATGATGGATGACTTGCAGGAAAAGGCTGTGCAGTGGAAAAAGGAACAGATCGACGCTTACATCAAGAAGATGAACGACGAACTGACAAAGCAGCAGAACAAATTGAAAGAAACGGATGCAGGTGGCAATGAGTACATCAATAAGATGAAAGAGGCTCAACGGCGACTCATTGAGACATTCACCACATTCGACAATGCTATTAGCCAGGCTCAAATTGATATTGCGTCGCTCGAGGAAAGAATGGCAAATGCCTCAGACGCTGAAAGGGAAAACCTGCAGAATCAGATCAATCAACTCAAAGAGCTGATTAAGCAATATGGCATTCTCAAAGGTCAGACGCAAGCACGTGTTTTTGATTCCATTTCAACCAGCAACGTAAAAGCCACACGCCTAAGTGGTGATGAAACGCAATGGCGTGACAATGTACAGGAGGCAGTTGGCGAAAAGCAGAGAAGCGGACTCTCGATGTTGTTCAACAAGTCCGACTTTGCAGCTTACGGAAAGGCTCTTGAAAGCATCTGGCAGAAATACGACAAACAGAAGAAAGCCATCGAGGATGCAAGAGCTGCCAATGCTGCAATGCTCAAAGACCTGAGGGGAAAGGCTGCAAAAGATCCGGAGAACGAGGAGCTGAAAGAAAAGATACGTCTGTGTGAAGAGGAAGAAAGGAGACTGGAGGCAGAGACAACCCAACTCGAAAAATTCAAAGACACAGCACTTGCTGCAGCAGAAGTAGATGCTTTTGGCAATGCAATAAACAGATGGATTGACGGCATTGAGAAGTTCGGAAGTATGGCAACCGAACTGCTCGGAACTGTCAATACCATACTGAACGATATTGCCCAAAAAGAGCTAAACGAAGCACAGAAGGAAAAAGAAGCCAACGAGGACCTGCTGAAAGAACAACTGGACAATGGGCTTATCACACAGGAGGAATACAATGAACAGGTCGATGCTCTCAACAAAGAGTATGACACAAAGGAAAAAGAGATACAGCTGGAACAGTGGAGACGTGAGAAGGCTCTGAATATCGGCAAGGCAACAATGGAAGGGGCTCTTGCTGTCCTGAAAGCGTTGGCATCAGCACCATCACCATACAATGCTATTTTGGCAGCTATTG
>JAEEGL011675811.1_pt1 | contig 11329 bp, 8 predicted proteins | sample 9134231 | NCBI WGS metagenome assembly JAEEGL01 (sample SAMN16246548, study PRJNA631951) | gut metagenome | biome: gut microbiome; feature: rumen; material: fiber-attached | host: Bos | place: Iran: Karaj | collected 2018-10
ACACCTGGGACGAGTTCAAGGAGCAGATTGAGAAGGGCGGATTCCTCTTGGCTCATTGGGCCGCCACCACCGAGACCGAGGAGAAAATCAAGGAAGAGACCAAGGCGACCATCCGCTGCATCCCTCTGGACAGCGAGGAGGAGGAAGGCTCTTGCATCTACACGGGCCGACCCAGTAAGCGTCGCGTCATCTTCGCGCGCAACTATTGATGGACAAGCCCTTCCGCTTTAAGCGATTCAATGTGCAGCATCAGCGCTCATCCATGAAGGTGGGCACTGATGCTGTCTTGTTAGGGGCGTGGTGCGAAATTGAGGGTGCGCAACGTGTGCTTGACGTGGGAACAGGATGTGGAGTCATTGCGTTGATGGCAGCACAACGCAGTGCTGATGCGACGATTCTGGCAATAGACATCGACCCGGCTTCGGTCAGTGAGGCACAAGAGAATTTTGACGCATCACCTTGGGCTGTCCGCTTGCAGGCCTGCCGTCAAGATTTCAACAACTTAACCGATGAGGATGGCTTTGACTTGATAGTCACCAATCCACCTTATTTTAATGAGGATGTCTTACCGCCCGATGCGGTGCGTTCAGCAGCACGTCACACTCATGCGCTCTCATTTGAGCATTTGATGCAAGGAACCGCACGTTTGCTTACGCCAACTGGAAGTATCGCGCTCATCACGCCTGCTGAGGCGCGCGATGCGGTTACATCGGCCGCCACTTTTGCTGGACTGCATTTATCAAGACTAACCACAGTATATTCAAGTGAGGGCAAGCAACCCAAACGACTCCTTTGGCAATGGAGCAAACAGCGATGCACAATCCAGCGCGATATCCTAATCCTCCACCAGAAAGGAGGAGCTTTCACGTCGCAATACGCCGAATTATGTAAAGATTTCTATCTGGATCCTTAAGAGTTTCCCTGAAGTTCCTCGTAGCAAGGTATCTCACTCAAAAAGCTGTAGGTGTTGTTTTCATAGTCAATCTGGCAACAATAGTGCGTCATGCCATTGCTCACCATCAAGTAGCGTGCGTGTAATACCATGTTATAGCGCACAATTTGGTCGAACACTTGTTGTGTAATCTCAATCTCTGGAGACTTGTACTCAACAATGACCAGTGGCTTGCCCTCGCGGTCAGCAACCAAAGTGTCGCAGCGGCGCTTGATGCCGTTTTGCGTTAACGACACCTCGTTGGCCATCAGAGCGGCCGGGAACTGTTTCGCTTCGATGAGATACTCCACAAAGTGTTGACGCACCCACTCTTCAGGCGTCAATGCGACGTAGCGCTTGCGAAGACGGTCAAACACCGACAAACGCGAGCCATTTTTTTTGACTTTTAATGGGTATTCTGGTAGGTTGAGTGACATTTATTTTGTAACTTTGCATTCAAGATTGCAAAGTTACAAAATTTGCACAAGCCGAACACAAACTAAACGCGTTTAATTTGTTGAGGCGCAGATAAATTTATCTAAAAAATGGCAGAGAAAAAAGAATCCGTAACCTATTTTAGTCTGTGCAAAGACATAAAGGCTAGAAAATTCCAGCCCATCTATGTGCTGCACGGTGAGGAACCATACTATATCGACAAGTTGAGTGAGCTTATTGTCAATACAGCACTCAGCGAAGATGAGAGAGACTTCAATTTGCAGGTATTCTATGGCAACGATGCTCAGGTGCCCGATGTCATCAACTCGTGCAAACAGTTTCCCATGTTTGCCGAGCACCGCGTGGTGGTCTTGCGTGAGGCCCAACTCGTAGCCAAGCAGGGACCAGGTCACAAGGATGACCTCAACCTTTTCCAGTTCTATGCCGACAGGCCACTGGAGTCGACTATATTAGTCATCTGCCATAAGGGAGGGAAAATCAGTGCCAAGAAATTCACCGATTCGCTCAAGCAGAACAAGTCGGGCATTGTGATGGAGTCGGCAAAGGTGAGAAATGACAGTCGCGACCTGATGGGAATCATCCACGGCTATTGCACCTCGATCAATGTGGCTATTGACAACAAGTCGATGGCGATGTTGAGTGAGTTTATCGGCAACGACTTGAGTCGTTTGTTTGGTGAGCTAGACAAGTTGAGCATTCTCTTGGGCGATAGTGGAAAGGGCATAACGCCCGAACTGATTGAGAAAAACATTGGCATTAGCAAGGATTTCAACACGTTCGAACTCCAGGACGCATTGCGGACACGAAACGCAGTCAAGGCATATCGCATCATTGACTACTTTGAGAAAAATCCCAAAAACAACCCACTGCCACCCATCATTAGTATTCTGTTTTCGTTTTTCTCCAACGTGCTCGTCGTGCGCGCCACAAAGGATAAGTCAACGCAAGCACTGCTGGAGGCTACGGGAATCAAGTCACCTTGGCAACTCAGCAAAGTACAGGAGGCAGCAAACAATTACAGCACGCAGGCATGCGTCAATATCATCAGTTGCCTGCGAGAGTGTGATGTGAAAAGCAAGGGAATGGGATCGCTGCAAGATGGTTATGACCTCCTCCGTGAACTCGTCTACAAAATCCTACACTCTTAGTTAAATTGAGAATTGAGAATGGAGAATTGAGAATTTCAGACTAGCAGAAACTGCTACAAATAATTCTCAATTCTCCATTCTTAATTCTTAATTCTTAATTCTTAATTAAAACGTCTACCTCGTGTAGCGAGTAATGAGATCGTTGTAGTATTCTGTCATAATGCCCGCCTTATCAAGCTGGAACGGATAAATCACGACATCCACCGAACCCATGGCGTAACATGCTATAGCATAGGGAGCGTAGACAAAGTGGATGTCAAACCCATTGAGATAGAAGTCTGTGGTAATTGGGACATACGCTTCATCTGTATCGATGATATAGCCCGCTTCGTTCAGGTCGGCAATGCTTCTTACGTTTTCTTTGTCAAATAACGCCTCGGTAATCACTTGACGCAACTTCACGGTGTCGCTTACTAGGTCGGTGAGCTTGATGACCTTGTCATTCTTCACGTCATAGTTCACATATCGGTCCCAGTTCATTCCATGAGCACCTCCCATATAGTTCTCCTTCTCAAAGTGGAATACACAAATGTCGGCATCCATGCTTTGCGGAGACAGGGACACATTGAAATAAGACTGGTTCATACCAGCATTCTCTGGAATTGCTTTGATTGTTTTGACTTGTCCTATCTGATTGCGTTCAAACGGGATGTTGTCCAATGGCTGAAGAAGTTCGTTCAAAGCGGCGTCCAGTGTTTTGTATTTGCCTTCAGTGTTGGATAGCACATCGATGAGTGCTTGTTCAAGTTTGCGAGAAGTCTTGCCATACACTGTCTTTGGCCACATCAGGTGGCATGAGGTCGAAGCATAGAACCCATCAGGAAGTTCATGGAAATCTAACTCGGGGTCAGTCACTTGATAGTTGACCGCTTCAGTCCGGTCAATGTGACGGAACACGGTCAGAACCTCATTGTTGTCGTTGCTGGCACTTACAGGAGCGCTCACACTAGATGGTGTCTCGGTCGCATTGTTGCCGCTGTTGCAAGTAAATGCTGAGCATGTCAATGCCACAAATAGTAGTAATTGAATCGTTTTCATTATTCTATAGCGTAAAGAAATTATGAATTATGAATTATGCATTATGAATTACTTAATGCGGTAGTTATATCCCAGCGTAACCATGATAGACATGCCCGAAGAGCCAGAGAATGGGTCCTTCTTGTGATTACTGAACACGTCGCGCAGACCATAATAAAACCGCCCCTCAAGCGATAAAGAGTGACGAGCAGCCAAGCCCACCTCCATGCCTAGTCCGGCAGAGATGCCGTAGTCAAATTTGCTTTTAATAGGCTCAATCAATTGCTCGTTGTGACGGTTGGCGATTGGGAAATTCTCTATGTCTTCAAAGTGCTCGTAGTCAAAGTTGGAGCTCGTGGAGTGAGCAATCATATAGCCTATTTCGGGCCCGCAGTTAAAGAATCCTTTTACCCGATCGCTGCCAAAAAAGATGTGGGTCAGCATGGGCATCTGCAAGTAGGTGAAACGACGCTGGTATTGGAAATCGGTCCCTTCATAGAACTCCTTCCAACCGCGCTGTTCCATATTCACCTCCAGGATAAGACCGAAGTGGCGCTCCTCGATGTAACGGAACGTGGCACCCGCCATCATACCCGGCAAGAACTGTTGAGGCACTGATGGGTTGAACTGCATGCGCGACAAGGTAGCACCGGCCTTGCCGCCGACGGTAATCGAACCCTCGTAGTGCGTTTGAGCCAACAAGCACTGACAACAGGTAACGACAGCCAGAAGGATGACTAAACGTCTCATTGCTGAACGAGCGTGGTAATCTTGTGGTCAGTGCTGAAGTGAACCACTTCGATGGCGCGGTTAATCAAACCGCCGTAGTTGCTTGGACGCTCAAATTTGAAACTGGTCTGTACGCCACGATAGAGTGGAGCATCATTGTCAATGTTGATACCTTGGCCCAGTGTATTAATGATGTACATACCCAGGTCAAAGCCCATCAGCACCATGCTAGGCACGGAAGTGAGAATCTCGCCGTTAAACGAACGCTTGTACAGCGCCTCCACATCGCGTGAGCGGAACCCCTTACTGTTGAAGAAACGCGAGAACACGTAGGTGTCGATATCCTGAAGGTCGGTCTGGTAGTCTTTCAAATAGGTAACATACTCGGGATAGCCCACAAGACAGAACTCACAGTCAAAACGCTCCTGCTTGGCTTGTTTCAAAGCCTTGATGACCTTGCGCAATAGTTCCTTGCTGCTCGATGAAGGCAGCAACACATATTGTGTACCGGGGTTCATGTGACGCGACAGGTTGTCAAACGACAGGTCGCCACTCACCGTCAGACTTGACGTGTGCATGCCCATCTGGTCAATGTGGCTACGCAGATTGTCAAAGATTTCCTTACCTTCGTTAGAGGCATCCATAAGATAGATGACGTTATAGCCCTCGAACTGACGCCCAAACCAGTCGAGCACGCGCTCGGTAAACTGTGGAGTGGGAGTGTTCACCTGTATGACGTTGGTGTTTTCCAGATAATCGTTGTTCTTGGTGGTAAAGCAGTTCACCACATCGATGTTGTTGTCGCCACCAAACTTGTTCAGTCGCTCAAGCTGTTTGGGCTCACTGGGAGCAATCAACAAGTGCATGTCTTGCATCTCGGGCAAAGCAAGCAGACTGTCGGTGACACTGAGGTTGTGTTCCGTATCCCACACATGTATGTTGATGGGCTTGGTGACCTGACTGCCTGCGCTATCCATAGCGAGCAGGAAGCCCTTGTAAAAGTCTGTGTAGAGGTAGCCTTGACGCGGAGCGGCACTCTTGTGCAGCTGGAATGGCAATACGATGCCGATGTTCACTTCGCTGTTGCGCTTGTTCGATACCAATTGGCCGTATAATTCAGCCATGCGAGGCTCGTAGTGACCACGAAGGTCTTCAAGCGAGATGGACCTCATATCGCCCAACACACGCTCGTTGTGTACTTTGGGAACCACCATCGTTTTGCCCTTCTTGGGCTTCTTCAGGCCGGGGTTAGCTGACTCAAGGTCAGCCGAGGTCACACCGAAGCGGTTAGCGATGGCATAGAATGTCTCGCCGTCCTGAACCTTGTAGTTATAGAAGCGCACATTCTTCTTATCATAATAGAAGGGTAGGGCAGAATTGGCATATACCTTGATGACTTGGCCAGGTATATACTGCTCGGGAGATAGTCGAGGGTTGTTCGTCAGAATCCCCTCGATAGTCGTATTATACTGTTTGGCGATGGTGTAGATGTCCTCTCCCGCTTGGATGGTGTGCTTGACGGCCTCGCCAGTCGGGGCGTTAACCTCTTGATTGCTACCAAATGCCGAACGTACCTGGTTCGCGGGCGACATCTGACCTGTGGCAAATGAAACGGGAAGGAACAGCAATTGCTTCTTCTCCAGCTTGCCCGACGCGTCAGGATTATAACGCAGAATCTCGTCGGTCGTCACACCAATCTTTTGGGCGATGCCATACAGCGTCTCCTTATTTCCAACCTCATAATAGTAATAGGTGCCACCGGCTATCTGCTTGGTAGGCAGGTTAAGTTGTGCTTGTGATAACAATGCCGTAATACTGGCTAACAGCACACAGGAGATTATTCGCAACTTGTTCATAATCAATATAATGGTTTGCAAACATTAAACAAAAACACATGTCTTGGCATGGCATAAACCACACCAATAATTTGCAAATGTACAACAAAATATTGAAATGACAAAATAATTGGGAACTATATACAAGTTGTCCCCCAGGTTAAGCTTTGTCGCTGAAAGCGACTGATTTGAGTAACCGGGGGTGGAACTTGCGACACCCCCGGAAAGAAGGTAAACTACCATCCTCGCTGAAGGCGAGCATTTGGCTTATGCGACAAAGTGTTCGCTTTCAGCGAAATATTTAGAGTGGTCTCATACCGAGGGTGTCGCTTACGCTCCACCCCCGGTTACTCAAATTGTCACCTTCGGTGACGATGCAACCACATTAAAAAAACACAACACTAAATGGGGACAACTGCTACATAATTGCCTATAAATTTGTCTAACTCACTTTAATTCAAGGATTTATCACGCGTTCGCCTGTCAACTTGGCTAAATCAAGACGCAATGCTTGCAATTGTTGCTGTTCTAAAAGAAGTGGCTTGGCTGCCTCATAGTCGGTGGTTTCCTTGATCTGTCGCTTGATGATCTCAATACGATGATTTACAATGCTTAATTTCAGGTTGTTCAATGCCGTGGGCACCAATGTCGGCAGACGTTCAAAGTCGGTGAGCACATGCGCATATTGCGTATGGATTCTGCTCAGTTGGTAACGCTCGCTCGCCATACGGCACGACATCTCACGCACGCGGTCATCGGGGTGAGAGCAGAGCAGACGCTCCAGGAAGTTCTGGCGGAACTCATTGACCTGATTCATCGTGCGCAGGTCATACTTACTGCGGATGCGCTTCTCCTCATTTTCAAGCCAGTCGACCGACTTGCCCACGGGGTCGATGGTGCGCAGCTCACGCTCGCACGCTTCCTGGTTATGCGCGGCGGCCTCTTGCTCTATCCGAGGCAACTCTAGGTAGAACCTCTCCAAATCATCTAGCGCAATGTTATAGATGCGGGCGAACGTGGGGTCGCTGAACGAGAGATGGTCTATGGTCAGCTCGTTGTAGATGTGTTCAACAACTGTCGTGGGGCGTCTGCCGTCTTCATACACGGTATCGCCCAAATAGCACATTCCATACTTGATAATCAGTCTCACCACATCACGCTCCTCACGATAGGTGGGGGACTGGCCTGGTTCAGATGTGAGCTTGGGTGCTAGGGCCACGTCAGCTGCAGGATCGACTACGAGTTGCTGAGGGTCGTGCGGCTCTTGTATTGCAGCCTCAGCCTCCTTGCGGCGCTTGTCACGCTCAGCCTGCTTGAACGCTTCTTCCTTGTTGTGGTCAATATGCTTTTTGATCTCGCGCAGCAGCATTTGTTCGCTCACACCGAACAAGCGGCTACATTCTTTGGCATAGACCGAACGCGTGATGGCATCGGGAATGACCGCAATCGACTTGACCACGTCAGTAATGGCCTCCGACTGCTTGATGGGGTCGTTCTTCACGCCCTCGAGCAGCACCTGTGTCTTGAATTGGATGAAGTCACTTTCGTGGTCGTCAATGTATTGCTGCACCTCGCTGCTGCTGTGCTTACGGCAGTAACTGTCGGGGTCTTCGCCATCGGGGAGCAGCAACACCTTGATTTTTAAGCCATGAGACAACAATTTGTCGATGCCTTTCATCGCGGCGCGGATTCCCGCCTCGTCGCCATCAAACAGCTCGGTCACGTTCTGCGTGAAACGGTGCAGCAGATGGATATGGCCATCGGTCAGCGCCGTGCCGCTCGATGCAATGACGTTCTCAAAGCCGGCCTGGTGCATCGAGATGACGTCGGCATATCCCTCGACGATGAAGCACTTGCCCTGTTGGGCAATGGCACGCTTGGCCTGGAACAGGCCGTACATCGTGCTTGAACTCTTGTCGTAGATGACCGAGTCGGGCGAGTTGAAATACTTGGCGTGGTCTCCCTTCTTGAGCGTGCGGCCACCGAATGCGATGACTTTGCCCGCAACATTAAAGATGGGGAACATCACACGACCGCGGTAGAAGTCGTATCCGCCGCCGTGCTGGTCATCTTTGCATAAACCAAGTTTGAACAGAATCTCGCGGTTATAGCCCTGGCGGGTGGCGGCTGTGTAGAGCGCAGTGCGGTCCTCGGGCGAGTAGCCCAAGCGGAACTTGCGGATGGTTGCGTCGCTGAACCCACGCTCGCGGAAGTAACTCAGGCCGATTTCCTGACCATCGCGCGTGTTCCACAACTGGTCCTCCATCCACTGGCACGCCCACTCGTTGGCGATGAGCATAGACTCGCGCTCGGTCTGAGCCGTGCGTTCCTCATCGGTCAACTCGCGCTCCTTAACCTCAATATGATACTTCGCGGCGAGATATTTCAATGCGTCGGGATAGCTCATCTGCTCGTGATTCATCAAGAAGCTCACCGAGCTGCCAGCCGCGCCGCAACTGAAGCATTTGTAGATTTGTTTCGTGCGGGACACATAGAACGACGGCGTGCGGTCGTTGTGGAACGGGCACAGGCCCACCCAGTTCGACCCGCGACGCTTCAGCGTCACGAAGTCGCTCACCACATCCACCACATCGGCAGTGTCAATTATCTGCTGGACTATATTCTGATCAATCATCTCTTAGTAAACGAGCTATGTTCTGTGGACCTCGGTTCTGCCGAGGGCGTCAACTCACGACTGCAAAGTTAATGCTTTTTCTCAAATAAAACAAAAGTGGCCCGCAGGAATCTCCCCGCAGGCCACAAGAAGTTATTAACAACCGCTTACTTAGTTCTTTCCCAAAATGATGTTCACCACGACGAGCCCCTTTGGGGTGAGGCTCGTGGAAATATCCACAATCGCCGCAAAGTTACGGAATAATTTGCTGATTTGCAAAAATATCGCGTAGTATTTGGTTGAATAGAAAAAAACATTAGCTTTGCACCGAGAAAAGAATATAAAAAAAGGACAAAACCGATAAATCATATAAATCACCACCAATAGAGCCTGCTGAAGTCATGGAGTCATCGGCGGGTTATGGCACGGTAGAACTGGATGATTTGATTCCCCCACCAAAGCCGTCAATTGATATAAGCAAAACAACACAGAACCCACAGAATGCACTTATATTGTGCTTCTGTGGGTTCTGTGTGTTGTATGAATCAGTGCTTAAGCGCACAACTGGCGGGCGATGAGGCGCCACGCGTTGTAGTCGATGCGGGGGACGCGGCCTTCGTCGCAGTACTGCTCGTAGTCTGCGTCTTCCATGCTAACCCAGTACATCACCTCGTAGTACTTGGTTACGTCACGAAGCATGTGTGGGCGGGTCCCTTCGTCGAAGGCGAGAACGCTCAAGCGGTCAATCCACTCGGCGCAGTACTTGGCGTCTCTCTTGTAGTGTTGGGTCATCTCAGCGCGGTCACAGCGGCAGTAAAGTCGCAAGGCCTTACGCAGTTGGGTCACAGCCTGATCGTAGTTGTGCAGGTTCTCGCAGAGCATGGCGAGGCTCTGGTAGTGGGCAGCTTTCTCGCGCACATTGCGCAGTCCCTTGACATGCGTGTCGGCATGGCTAAGCATGGTGTTCAACTCGATGGCATCAATCTCTACGATTTGTCCGCTGGCAGTGCAGCGAACGACACAATTGTTTTCTTTCATAGTGTCTAAGCATTTAAAAAAACAACATTTTAGTGAACTCTTTCGGGACTGCCATGTCGTTCAAAAAAGGACGCAACAATCCCTGGATAGCAGAAAAAGTAACATCTGCAGCACCGGAAATAGTTGCGTCTATTGGTAGGGTAGGACACTCGCAATCGCGGTACCTACCAGTCAGACACTATGAGATGTGTATAATAGTTCATTAGATTTTCTACGTTAGCCGTTTACTATGCCGCGGCTTTGTCGCGGCCATCATTCAATATTGCAAATACCGTGCCAAAACACATCGCCCTGGCCAAAAAATGACCAGGACGATGAATTTCTGCAGTCGTTAATAGCCTAAGCAGTTAACTATCAACTTTTAACTATCAACTAACTCACACTCCCCACTGCTGCTGGGCAAGGCGGCGGTAGTTGTTGTAACGCCACTGCGCGTTGTCCTTAGCGGCCTGGAAGAGTTCCTCGGCCTCGTCGGGATACTGCTTCAGCACCGATGCGTAACGCACCTCACCCTTGAGGAAGTCGGCAAACTCGTCCCAGTTGGGCTCCTTCGAATCAAGCGTGAACGGGTTCTTGCCCTCGGCCTCCAGCATGGGGTTGTAACGCCACAGGTGCCAGTAGCCGCAAGCGACAGCCTTGGCTTCCTCGGCTTGAGACTTGCCCATACCAGCCTTCAGACCGTGGTTGATACAGGGAGCATAAGCGATGATCACCGAAGGACCGTCGTAAGCCTCAGCCTCGCGGATGGCCTTCAAGCACTGAGCATTGTCGGCACCCATTGCCACCTGAGCCACATAAACGTAGCCGTAGGTGGTAGCAATCAGACCCAAGTCTTTCTTGCGGATGCGCTTGCCAGCGGCAGCAAACTTGGCGATGGCGCCGATAGGCGTAGCCTTCGAAGCCTGACCACCTGTGTTGCTGTACACCTCGGTGTCGATGACCAGGATATTGACGTTCTTGCCCGAAGCAATCACGTGGTCCAGACCACCGAAGCCGATGTCATAGCTAGCACCGTCACCACCAACAATCCACTGCGAACGCTTCACCAGGTACTGGCTCAAGCTCTTCACCTTCTGGTCGGCGGGGTTGTCGCTGTGCTCGATGGCGGCAAGAATCTTGTCGCTGAGCTCACGCGTGCGGGCACCGTCGTTCTTGTTCTCGAGCCACTCCTGATACAGAGCTTTCACCTCGGGAGCAACAGTCTCGTCGGCAATAGCCTCCTCGACAAAGCCAGTCACGCGGGCGCGCATCTTCTCGTCGGCGATGGTCATACCCAGACCAAACTCGCAGAAGTCCTCAAACAGAGAGTTTGCCCAAGCGGGACCGTGACCCTTCTCGTTGGTGCGATAGGGCGTCGAGGGAACCGATGCCGAGTAGATTGAGCTACAACCGGTAGCGTTGGCCACCATCTCGCGGTCACCGAACAGCTGAGAAATCAGCTTCAGGTACGGAGTCTCACCGCAACCCGAGCAGGCACCCGAGAACTCAAACAGCGGCGTAGCGAACTGAGAGTTCTTCACGTTGCTCTTGGTGTCGACCAAGTGCTGCTTGCTGGTGACGT
>JAEEGL012429800.1_pt1 | contig 11329 bp, 13 predicted proteins | sample 9134231 | NCBI WGS metagenome assembly JAEEGL01 (sample SAMN16246548, study PRJNA631951) | gut metagenome | biome: gut microbiome; feature: rumen; material: fiber-attached | host: Bos | place: Iran: Karaj | collected 2018-10
CGACTCAACAGGAGAATGCAGAACTTGATCCTGCCGACCAACAGCATTATACCACGGGCATTTCAAAGCCTGTTGAAAACTTTTCGGCGGTGCGTACAGGGACACACCCTAAACAAACCCTGAATCTTATTATACGAGGAGGATGCGGCATGGAGAAAATGTTTGTTTCTATCGTTGAGGCCTCGAAAAAGACCGGGCTCTCCGCGAACTACCTCCGCAAGCGGATCCACAGCGGGTCGATCAGCTGTATCAAAAGTGGCACCAAGTATCTGATCCACTTCCCAAAGCTGCTGGAGCTGCTTGATGCGGAGAGCAGTCAATTCACACACTAACCGTTGGAAGATTCAAACAAGAATCAGATAAAATATGGAGGTATTAAAATGGCATACATTTCGAATTACACAGGCAAAGACGGCAGACGCGGTTTTCGGTTCTTTGCAAGAAAAGCGCCGAACGCGCCGAAACAGTCGATGACGTGGTTCCCGAAAGAAACGTGGAGTGATAATAAAGTCAAGCGAGAAAAGATGCGTGCATATTCTGAGTTCGAGCACGCAGTCAGATCCGGGATCATCATATCAAAAAAAGAGGCAAAAGAAGCAGAGGATCGTAGAGCGGCAGAACTCACATTTCGCGAATTCACCGAAACGGTCTTTCTGCCCGAGATTCAGCCGGATGTTTCGGCACACACACTTGCAAGCTATACAGCAGATCTGAAAAACCACATCTATCCCAAAATCGGCAATCAAAAAATTACGGAGATCACGACAAGTCTGTTAAATGAACTTTTCAAAAACTTGAAGGAGACATGTGACAGCCATGGGCAGAAGCTAAAGGTCGCCACCCGGCAAAAAACACATCAGCATTTGAACAAGATCTTTGCAGCAGCTTTGGATAACCACATACTAAAGGAGAACCCCATGAAGGACGTTAAACGACCAAAGAAAACGGATGCCGAAAGGAATACACAAGATGAGGAAAAGGCCTATAGCGAACAGGAATCAGGCAGAATTCTTCAGTGCCTTTCCGAAGAGGTCACGCAGGCAAGGGCGAGCTTGACCGCAGCATTGGCAGGCGGAAAACCCGGTGTGAAAGAACGGCAGGATTTGCTGACGGCAATGAAATGGCAGGTATACTGCATGATTTTACTGTACACAGGCTGTCGGCGAGGAGAGACGGTTGGTATTCTTACTGATGAAGTCGATTATTCCACCGGAGTAATCCAAATCCAGCGGAGTGTAAACTATGCACCGAAAGAAGGGATCTATTTCGGACTTCCGAAGAATAGAGAAACCAGAGATGTTGCAGTTCCAATGCATGTCGTCACTCTGCTGGTAGAGTACCTTGATACGCTCAATGAGCAAAGATCTGCCTGCGGCATCCAGCAGCCATGTCAAGAAAAGAACTTCATTTTTACGCAGGACGACCTGCTCACAGTGATGCATCCGGACTCGCCTACCCGGTTTTTCTCCAAGTTCGGCGAGCGTCATGCGATCGTGAAGTTTCATCCGCACAAGCTGCGCCACACGTTTGCTACGATTTCGATTGAACATGGAGCCCCGATCGCCGATGTTAGTTCAGTCTTAGGTCATGCCTCCCCGGAGATCACGCTCAGGATCTACACCCACGCAGACCCGAAGCGCAAGTTCAAGGTCACCGGCATTTTCGATCAGGCACTATCGAGTTCGGCCACCGATTCTCCACAACCCTAACGCAAGTATTTCCCCATTGACAGCAGCAAGCCTCGCCGGTTTCGATGAACCGGCGAGGCGTTTTTTATGGCTTCAGCAACTTTTTTGCCTGCTCGTGGACGATTGCTTCGATCAGCTCCAATCGATGCTCGGGTAGATTGTATAGTCTGTGCCGCTTGAAATGGAATTCCAGGAGCTTCCGCAGGTTGTTTCTGTGCTCATGCGTGAGCAGGGGCTTTGCCTCTTTGATGAAGTCGTCATACACACATGGCTTCTGCGCAGCAGCGTATTTTTTGATTGCTCTTTCATCCGTTAACGCTTCGCTGGAGGCGAAATTCAGGAGAGAATTTCCGTGGTCAAAGAGCGGCGCCGGCGCAATGATTTTGTTTGTTTTGCTGTCAACAAGAAAGCCAAAATTGCCATAATGCCGATCTGTGTTCAAAATCACAGCGTCAAAGACGATCATATCATCCAGCGCCTTTGCAAATGCGTCGCCAAGCTGCTGATAATACTCTCGCACAGCCTTCATACCGCCGCTGCGGACGATCCTCCCGACGGGAACATAGGACAGATCTCTGCTCGTAAACAACGTGCAGGTCGAGCACAGAGTATCCTTCCACCTGGTGAGGCCGTAACCGATGGCTTCGATTCCAAGCGTCTGGGCAATTTGCGCTGCGTAGAATTCCGAATACGGCTCGTTTCCGGCATTGGCTGCACCTTCAGTTCCGCCCTTATAGAGTCTTACGACGCCGTTTTGCCGCCGCCAACATTTGCGCAGCATACCGTTCGTCGTCAGTTCCGGGCTGGAGCTCACTCTGGAAGTGTTGCTGCCATAGCCGGTAAAGGCGATCTCCCCCAGCGTGCGGTTGAATCGGTTGTCATAGAGATTGTATTTGTCAAAAGTGCCGTCGAAGCCATCCTCTGTAACCCAGTAGCAGTCGTTGAGGGACAGACCTTTGGAGACGCGGAGGATGTCAAAGGGGCGATTGATGCTCAGGCCCATGGAACTGAGGATTGTATCGACGTAGGCGCGGTTTCTGGGAATCGACCGGTGGCGCACCCAGCCTTCAATGCCCTTTGCAGAAGCTTCTTCCAGATCGAGCGGCAACAGCTTCCGATTGGATTCGTCCACCCATAGAACCTGCACGTTCGGCTCCGCGCCGCTCTCGGCGGAAAATCGGATCAGCGGCGTATCAAAGTGTTTGATGGTATAAATCATAATGGAGCTCCTTTATTCACGGCAAATCATTGCTTACGAAAGCAAGCTAGATTTCACTTTTGTCTTTTCTTGCTCATTGTTTTTGTTTCAGTTCATAAGATCAAGAAAGTCAAATTCGTAGGAAAAATCATCAATCGAAAGCAGCGTTTTTTCTGTTTTGGGGATACCCCGAACTAGAAACTCTTCCCCGTGTTCTTCAAGGCGTGTGTTCGGCAGGACAAAGCGATACTCTTGTTCTCCTGAGAAAAAAGGTTCTTTGCAAAACAGGATTTTATACGCATCTTTTTTTGCTGTCGAAAAGTACCTGTTCGGTGATCCATCAGTTGGGGTAAAAATACACTTCATAATCAAGTATGGTATCGAGGCGTAATATTCGCGTTCTGTGATCTCTGTCATAGTATGTTCAATATACTCTATGCTAGCGCCATTTTCTGACATCCATGGGTATGTGATTTCTCCCATACGAACAGACGAGAATGCGTGTTCAAATGCTTTGCAAACCAAGTTGTAGTTTCTAAAAATCAATGCTGCGTCAGCATTGGGGAAATGCTCACGAATTGTTTTCATAAAGCCCGGAGAAATGAGTTTTTTCCCATTGGAAAGAACACAGTTTTTCTCCGTGTCAATCAAAGAAAGACAATATGCAGGAATGTGCGCAGCTTCGTCATTCAATATTTCTATTTTGCTACTTGGTGGCAGGGAACGGTCTTCTCCCGTTTGATACTGCACCATTTTGGCCGAGTCAATTCCCTTGACAGTTAGTGTTGCTTCTCTGTTATCCCCTTGCCCTTTGATTTTCTGCTGTGTTTCGATTGTTTTATACTGTTTCGCAATTCCGAAATAGTATCGATTATACCGGAGTGAGCGCCGGAGATGTTTTTTCTGCCCAAACTTTACAAATACTTTCATACTTTTTAATATATAATAATAGTTATAATAATAGTTTTTCTGCTTTCTGAGTCTTCATAGACAAAGACTGATAATCTTTAAAGTATTGTATCATAGTTTTTTCGCCTTTTCCATAAAAACTTCAAACAAATCTTTCGTCACTGTGTCAAACGGATCACGATGTGCAGAAACAGCCCTCCGGCAGGCAACTTTGCATTTGGGCAAAACTGATTCGTATCTCAATTGATCGGCTTGGCTGCTTTGCTTTCTGCATCCAGTTGTTCAATAAGGCGTTGGTAGTTTATCATGTACTTTGTACCGCATGTGATATGTGCGATCTTTCCGCTGCGAATGCCGTTTCGCAGTGCAAACATCGAGAGGCCGGTAAGTTTGGCGGCATCTCGGATTGAAACAAATAACTTTTCCATTGGTTCCTCCTTTATTAGAACGGACAATCTTCATCGTTGTATAAATCATCTTTTTCAACTGCGTGAACCATAACAATTCTTCCGTCATCGAGTATTTCGTAGCCGCAATCGTTCACCAACCGCTTAATGCGCGAAAAGGGCAAGCTTAAGCGCTCTTTAAGTACAGAAACAGTAACTGTGGAGTCAAGCGTTTCCGCCGCTATTATCTGCATAAGCTCTCGGTGTTCCTTATCATTGTACCGTGCGGGAAGGCCTTTCCGTGCTGTGTCGATTGATGGTATAGCGAATGATGGGCTTGTAACTTCGGCAGTATCGGCAGTTTTTTCTTCCTCCGAAAAAACATTAAAGCGAGGGCAGAACTTCAGTGTACAGGCATCTAACGGCGCGAGCCTGGATTTGATCAGTTCAAACTCCACATCGATCCAGCCGCCCTGATTTGCATCAGCTTTTATATCTCGCAAACGCTCCTGGAATTCCTTCGGATCCTTTATCCCTTTCAGCCCCGCATAATTCAATCCAATCAGAATATCCGCCGTATACTCAATGCCGCCGCTTTCCTTAAAACTCGACATATCAACTGCGTCCGTATAACTACTTCGGTTGAGGGAACTGACGCAAATAATTGGCACACGATATTTGATGATCAGGTTTTTCAGGGCGAGCAGGTTGGCATCCACAACAGCCTTATCCGTTGGGTATTTCTTTCCCTCCGGTGCTGCTATAAGCTGAAGATAGTCGATGATCACAACAGGGCGAGCGCCAAATGCTACCTGCTTCTTAATATAACCTTCCATATCATTAACCGTTACCGTACCATACGCCGGGAAAAAGACGTGTTTTGACTGATCGTTGTGGGCAGCTACAGCTTGTTTAATAACAGCTTCATCCGGCTGACCGATCCAGCGACCGCTTCTGATTCCCGAAGTGGTCTTTGCATAAAACTTCTCCCGGGTCGAATCAAGTTCATATGTAAGGCGGCTCAAGCTCTTCAGAGCAAGATCCTCGGGAGACATCTCTAACGGGAAGAAGATTACGTCTTGCCCTGCTTTGGAAATGTTGTCTGCAATCTGAAGAAGCAGCGTCGTCTTTCCTAAAGAACTCCTTGCCCCGAGAATATATAGTTGAGGCTGCAGACCTCCGCCAAGCAGATTATCAACGGACATAAATCCTGTAGAGATTTGTTTCGAATATTCGCCTGTACGGATTCCAGAAACAAGCGTTTCAGCAGCTTTGACGGCTGACTTGTCCCAAAGCGGCGGACGCATTGCATCTTTAACGGCTGCCTCAAGGGCACCGCAAAACTTTGCTTTGTCGGCTTGATAAGCCTCGTTTGCATCCTTGCTTTCCCCAAACAGATTATCCGCTATGATATAGTAAACACTTTTCTGTTCAAGCATGACTGCAAGGTGCATAACACTTTTTTGGACATCTTTTTGTTTTATCGGATCAGATTCGTTGTCAAACGCAAGAATCAAAGGAACATTGGGTTTCGCAGCATCAATCGCATCCAGCAATAGGTTTGTATTTGCTTTTCCGCCAAGCGCAACGGCTTCGAATCCAGCGTCTAAAATCGAAAGTGCGTCGATTTCCCCCTCAACCACGAACACCGGCGCTTCTGCTAAGGACAAGCATTCGGCATTAAATAGGTGCTGTTTCCCAACTTTATAGTAGCGATTCTTTGCTTCCGCATCGATTGCACGGGCCACATAACTCTTCGGTCCGGTCGGAATGATGAGACGCCGATCGTGCTTGTACTCTTCAGCGCTATCTTTGCTGTTTGGGGAGACCCATTCCGGATCGTACCCGACAGAGTAGCGCATCAGCGTGTCCATACTTAGGCCCCGATGATATTCCGTCTCTGACAAGCGCGCTCTGCACGTTGAAAAATAAGTCGAATAGTCAGATCCTTCACTGTCGTTTGTTGTCTTATCTCTTATTTCCATAACTATGATTCCTTTTCTGTTATTGATGTGGGAGGTACTGCTGCAGCACCTCAGTTTCGGACAATCCTGTGATACGCTTTAGTGCTCCGAGGGTATCTTCCCCTCTGGAGTCAAAACAGTCGTTAGCATAGCAGCGCACGCGGTGGGAATCGCGGTAAATCATCAGTGCGCCGGTTCGATGCTTGCCGGAGCCGCTGCCGCAGATCGGGCAGATATACATGCCATATTTCGATTTTTCGATAGGATACACCATATCGAGATCCAAGTCTTTCATGGCGGCGCGTGCGGCATATCGGTATTCTCTTGTCATGGTATAAACACCCCCATAATATGAATTTGGTGAGCTACGCAGGCTTCGCTCCCCAGCCTGTAAAAGAAAAAAGCTGTGTTTCGCAGACGCCCGGCTTGCTACTGCGGTCGGAGCGAGCCGCTGCGGATGCGTAATTAGTATCCCTCAAAGTCGATTAACATCTCTTATAATCTATTAGGGCAACCGAAAGGCCCAAACACCCTTGCAGCACAAGGGGTTTTGGATCTTGCTATCCCCGCAAAATGTACCGATCTTCCACCGATAACAAGCCGATTCCCCACGAAAAAAGCACCGATTTCCAACGTATAATGTACCGATTCTCCACGTAAAATGAACCGATTTTGTGTTTTGCTATTTGCGTCAATCCTTTGCACGGGACCTTTGCGGAATTGATTCGCAGTATTCCAGCGGGGTTCCGCCGACATGAATAATCATCTTTCCGTTATCCAGTATTTCTGTCGTTTTGCTTCCTTCCGGAGCGGAGATCTCGAGTCTCAGGTCATTCTCCTGAACAGCTGCATTGATCTGCGACACGGCTTCCTGAAGCGGGACCAAAACGTCTCTCTTGGGGTTCTTTGTGGCTAAAAGAGATGGAAGCGCAAGTCTGATCATGATGGTAGAAAGCCGAATGGAAAAGACTTGGCTTGTAAGAATTGTGTTTATATTTTGCCGAAGGAGATACATTACGGTGTATAACAAAACAGCGGCCTTAAGCGGGAGACTGGGGAAGCAGTTCGGAAGTAAAGTGTAAAAGCGAACGATATACGACCAGTCTATTTCACTGTTGACAGTCACGGTACACTTACTATTTTCAATATCATAAGCCGTAAAGAGAACCCTGCCATGTGTTTGCTTTTTCTTGTTTGTAGTCCATGCGATCTGTATATTTAGGAGAATTCGCATTGCATGCTCAAATCCCACTCTTGCTGTGTGTGTTGATGAATAGAAACCTAATGAGACCAGATCTTTTAGCGTGAACTTGATTTTTGTATCATAAAGCACTCCGTTCTCAAGGCACTGTTTTGCCATCAGAATCAGCAGCATTATTCAAATGTTTCTTGCTGGGTTTGTCCCGATTCGGAGATCAATATGCTCTGGGATCGTGATGTAAACTGTTGATGATTTGCTTGCAAATGTTACGACTCGCGACGGATTACCTTCGTCACCTTTACGAATGTTGACTCCTCTTCCGGCGCTCGTCTTGCGAATATCTGATAGCAAGCCGATATTCGGTGCTGCGACGAGCAAACAAATCAGATCGTCTATCACCGGGCTCGTCGGAAGGTACTCATATTCTTTAATGTCCATAAGACCCTCCCACTTTTGATTTACCGGCTTTCACGGGTGCGATAATAATCGCAACTTGAATTCCACGAGATAAACGAAGATCGCTGCCTTAGACGTTGGTATCCTTACCTGTAGCTATTTTTCCCTCGATGATTGGATAGTAACGTGTGTAAAAATTGCGCGCCAATTCAACAGCTTTAGGAACACCGATAAAATCTGCGATCCACCAATATCCCAACTCACCAAGGAAATAATCAAAGCGATCCTTGATCGGAAGTCTGAGACCGCAGTTGCGGATTACATAAACCGCGGCATCCTGCAGCCCATAAGCTTCCATGAGGAACAAGGGTTCCTTGTCGTTAACAATCTTGATTGGCGAGCCTGCGAATGGTGCGCCAATGCGGAAAAAGTATTCTTCCGCTTCGTGATATGCATCAATCACGGACTTCGTTTGATGCATTTCGCTCGGTGTCACTTTGCGAACCTTTGCAAAAGGTTCAAGCAAAATGATTTCTTGGTCTGTGTCGGAAGTCGAACGGCTTGACATATTGGTCTGCAGATCATAAAGCAATTCGTCTTTGAAGTCATAGGACAACACCTTATCGCCGATTACTATCTCATGATCCGACAGGATGCGGATGTTTTTAATTTGGTCGTTCGTAACTGTAAGCGATGAAATTGTTCTATTCATAATTTGTATTTCCTTTCAATTATTTTGATAAAGAGATTTACAATACTTAATTCATACCGCTTGTTCGAGGCCAAAACCTGTGGCGATTTGCTTTTTGCCTCCTTTCTGTCAGTTCCCGATTGACTTTCGCCTCGCTCGTCGATATACTGTATTCTGTAATTAGTCTACTTTTGAGGGAATCCTTTTATATAACTCAAAAAATCCTAAAAATTCATCTAAATAGCCATAAATAATTCCAGTTTTGTGGACTTTCTGCGGTTTGGAACACACTGCTTCTTTTGTAGGAGGAGAATTATGAGCACCCGATTTCCGGATAACGACGCGCTATTTGACTTCATTAAGGGACGAGCCAATGAAATGGGGATGAGTATAAAAACGCTAGCAGAGAGCGCAGGTATTTCCAAGAATACGATCTATAATCTTCGCACGCGTTACTCTGCTTTTGGCATCAGCACAGCAACACGACTTGCCGAAAAACTTGGTTGTCCAGTTTCTGATCTGCTGAGAATTGATACTGCAAGCAGTGAAACTGTCCCGCCTCCGAAAACTGATCCTCAACTGGGGCAATTTGGAGCGACATCCAAACAGCCTGCTCCGAAACAGGTTGAGGTTAAAATAGTTGGGAGTTTCTCGCTCATTCCCGATGCGGGGGAATGCCGCATAATTGCAAAAAGCATTCAACTATCTCAAGAAGAAACAGAAAAAGTTGTAAAAAAGTACCTTTTCGGGACTGATATGGTAAGTGACGCGCAGATGAATAAAGTTGTTGCTTTTGTTCATACGCTCAAAAAATAATTGGCGATTTCGTTTTTTCGAGGATTTGTCAGAAATGCATCAGAGAACTGCGCCGTCAACGGGCCTTTGTTACCGGATTCCATGAACTAGTGAATTCTTCTATAGTTATTATGTAAGAAAAGGTGAAAAAACGTCACAATACCGCAACATAGAATATAAATCGCCACTTCAGGATATGACCATGTACGACATTATCTCCCAAAAAGGGGATCCAGCCTTCGTGGTTGGATCCCCTTTTGTGCCTTTTAACGGCTCGTTGGAGTATATCAAAAATTATAGAATTTTACTCCGAGAAAAAGCCCGCAGGGTCATTGCCTGCGGGCTTCGGAACTATGTGCTGATCAACGTATTCTTTTGCCATAGACCAGCCCCTCTATATCGTCTCAAAACAGCTTTCGCTCAGCTTCCGGCTTGCTGTAATAGTTCGCAAAATAACGTTCTAGAATCTTTTCAATTGCCATTGTCTTTGTCATGCCGGATTCTTTGCAAAACAGCTCCAGGTTCTCGTGGATCGTGGCGTCGAGCTTCATACTCAGGAGCTTGCCGTCTTTTTTAGGTCTAGGTTGAATCCACCTTCTAAGACACGAAAAGTATCCTGAATTTTGAGGTTGAAAAAACTGGATGAAAATGAATAACGAGTGTTTTAGAATCTGAAATTTGAGGTTGAAAAACAACGCAGAAAAAGGCGTCGTCTCTTTCGAGGCGGCGCCTTTCGTCTGTTATATAAGGTTATTCGTTAATGCTGTTAATTTGGACGACAAAAGATGCTCCGTCTTCCACCGTGACAACGAAACGGTTTGCTTTGTCGTCGCTCTGAATGTCCTCAACATTCAACTCGTCGCTTTCGTTCATAAGGTCGAACAGTATGTCTTTGAAATGGTTGAGATCCATTGCCGCAGCCTCCTTCATCAAAAAAGGGCATACGCCGAAGCGTATGCCCGAAAAACACACAGCTCCGATTGCTGCGGCACAATCTGCTCCTCACCCGTAGGCGTATGGCGCTGGGGCGTGTGTTTTTACCAGGAAAAACACACGCCTACAAAGGCGAGGCAATATAAGATTGTGCCGCATGTCAATAGTACCATAGCCTTTCCGATTTTTCAAGAAGAAATCGCTAAATTCGGTTGACAAATCGCTAAATTCGGTTGACAATGCGACGCCGATAAGCTATACTATTGTTAGAATTTTCTGAAATATTAGGTTGAAAGCATAACGATTATAGGAAATTACAGGGATGTCTTTGTTGAAGAAGTTGTTTACCGGAAACAAGGAACCACAAGCAAAAAAACAGTCTTCGCCCGTCTCAAAACGGAATATTGCATCGGTGGGACAGAACCATTGAGGCTTTGAAGCAAGAAAATGAGCGACTGTTGCAAGAGAACGCACAGCGAGACCGTGAATTTACTGCTCAGATGGAAGAGATTCTTGCCGCAGACGAAGAATACAAAAAGGACGGCGATGTAGCAAAAGCTATTTCCGTTTATGAAAAGTATTATTCTGATTTTTCGAGCCCTCAGTGCAATTCAGTTACTCGCTGTTTGCGTCTTGCCGAGCTTTATGTGAAAGCTGGCAAAAAAGACGTAGCATGGGGTTATCTGAATAAAATGCTTCTTTACGCCATCCAGCGCCCTAACCTGTATTATGATGTTCATAGGATCAGGTTCGCACAGTTCAAAATTTTGAAAGGCGAAAAACGCCACAAAAGCAGAGGAGCAGAAGGTGAAGCTATCCGCAAAGAATCTTTTCAAGAAGCTTTCTGAGGAGAAGTCCGAGCTGATGGTTGTGGATTGGTACAAGGACGAACAGCCGCGCGCAAAGGTTAAAACGGCAATTGAAACGTCGCTGGATGCAGATTTGCCGATTTCGTATGACAAGGAAACGTTCGCTGTGAAGATCGATCTTCTGCTGACACACTTTATTGATATGGCCGTTCAGGGTTACGGCTGGGTAGCGGCATAAGGGATCTGAAGATCCACAGCATCATTGACAAGCTGAATCCCAACCTGCGCTCCATTGAGAACTTCAACGGGAAGCAGCGCGTGCGTGAGTTCTACGCCATGTCACCGGAGGACGCCTATTC
>JAEEGL013337880.1_pt1 | contig 11329 bp, 7 predicted proteins | sample 9134231 | NCBI WGS metagenome assembly JAEEGL01 (sample SAMN16246548, study PRJNA631951) | gut metagenome | biome: gut microbiome; feature: rumen; material: fiber-attached | host: Bos | place: Iran: Karaj | collected 2018-10
AATCTTCAGTTTCTTGCCCAGAGCCTCTTGGAAAGTGAGGGTTTGATACTTGGTGGCCGTGGGGTCCTTCTCCGGGTCGGCGGTGTAGACACCGTCCACGCGGGTACCTTTCAATATCACGTCGGCCTTGATTTCAATGGCCCGCAAGGTAGAAGCCGTATCCGTAGTGAAGAAGGGATTGCCCGTGCCGCCTCCGATGATGACCACACGTCCATCCTGCATGGCCTCAATGGCCCTACGACGCGACATCTCCTTACATATCGGCTCAATGGCCAGGCCGCCCAGCAGTTCGGTCTTCAAGCCCTGTTTCTCCAACTCGGCTTGCAGTGCCATGCTGTTGATGAGGGTGGCCAGCATGCCCATATAGTCGCCTTGCACGCGGTCCATGCCCTTGGAAGCACCACTGAGGCCGCGGAAGATGTTCCCGCCGCCAATCACAATGGCTACCTCGACGCCCTTGTTGACCACTTCTTTTATGTCGGCAGCATACTGCTCCAACATCGCCGGCGAAATGCCGTAACTCTGCTCTCCCATGAGGGATTCGCCGCTCAATTTTAAAAGGATGCGATTATATTTCATACAACATCAATTTATAAGTTACTTATAATAATGGACATACAGCGATATACCCATTGCAAAATAATTTACTAAAGTAGCAAAAAAACTGGAACCGACAAAATTTTTTTTCTGATAGCCACAAACTGGCTTTCCGTTCACTCAGTTCCGGGTTGTTGCAGGGTCGCTCCTTCCTATTCTCATGGCACCCACTTGTAGGATTAGTTTTCCAATGAAAAAGGAAGAAATGAGGAACAAATGTTAGAGAACTGAGGAAGGAGGAGCGAAGATAGTCCAAAGGAACCTTCACTCAGCACCGATCCCGCTGGAGATTTACAGGGAGGTGGCTGCGAGGGCGGCAAAGCTGATTCTCAGACCGGGGATGTCGCGCAGGGCAAAGTAGCAATTCTCGATAGTGGCTCCTGTTGTGATGATGTCATCGACCAGAAGGATGTGCCTGTCGACAAGCCGCTCGGGATGTCTGACGGCGAAGACCTCCTTCATGTTGTCCATACGGCCCTGACGGTTTTTGCGCGTCTGGCTGGTGGTGTAGCGCCTGCGTATCAGATTCCCTGTCACCACAGGCTTGTGCAGCACCTCGGCCATGGCCTTGCAGAGCAACTCGCTTTGGTTGTAGCCACGCTGCCATTTACGACGATGGTGCAGCGGCACGGGGACAAGGCAGTCGACATCAGCAAAACGGCCGGAAGCCACCAGCTCGCTGCCCAGCAGATGACCAAACTGACGGGCGAGACGGAGATTGCCGTAATACTTTATCTGGTGAACGACGGATCGGGCCACGCCACATTGATGGAAATAGAGGAGAGCGGCTGCCGACTGACAAGGGACACGACCGATGAAACGGGTCTCGACATCGTTGTCAGGCGAGGCAGCATGGCGCGTCCATGAAAGTTGGGAGAGGCAAGTGGTGCACAGGTCGCGTTCGTCGCCTACCAAAGGCTCGTCACAATGGCAGCAGAGGGATGGAAAGATGAGCTGCCTGAGCTCAAGGAGTGGACGGACACGAAGATGAGCCATGACTTTAAGGAAGGAACAGGCAGCTGTCGCCGTAGCTGAGGAAACGGAACTGATGGTCGAGGGCGTAGCGGTAGCACTCCTTCCAGGCATCGCCCACCAAGGCAGAAACAAGGAGCAGAAGGGTGCTCTTGGGTTGGTGGAAATTAGTTATCAGTCCACTGATAACATGATATTTGTAGCCTGGAGCAATCATCAACTGTGTGTCTCCATCCAGATGCTCTATCCCTTTTCTGTCCATCCATTGCAGGACGTTCTGATAGGCTTGCAAGGTACTGATATTAAGACTTTCAAGCTCGTAAGGATCCCATTGCAGGACGTGCATTGCGTCCAGTTGAGGATTCTGTCCAAGCTTTACGCCAAACCAGTAGACTGATTCTATGGTTCTTACCGTGGTTGTACCAACGGGAATGATGGGATGGCCAAGGTGGTTGAGAATGGTTTCGACATTAGAACGCGCTATTTCAATCTTTTCCACATGCATCTCGTGTTCGCCAATAGTGGCGGTGCTGACGGGTTTGAAGGTGCCTGCACCCACATGAAGGGTAATGAAATCGGTTGCAATATGCTTGGAACTAAGTGCTTCGAACACTTCCGGGGAGAAGTGAAGACCCGCCGTGGGGGCGGCCACGGAGCCTTGGTGCAGGGCATAGACGGTCTGGTAGCGCTCGCTGTCGCTTGGCTGGGCTTCGCGGTGCAGGTAGGGTGGCAGCGGGATGACACCTGCCTGGTCAATCAGTTCGGCAAAACTAAGGCCACCGTTCCAGGCAAAGTCCACTATCCAAGCATTGCCTACTGCTTGGCGGCGCGTAGCGGAGAGGGTGATGTGGCTGCCGTTGATGTCGAGCTCGCGGGTCAAAGGACCCTCTTTCCACTTCTTGTTGTTGCCGATGAAGCAGGTCCAGGAGCATTGCTCTGTCTGCTCGAAGGATTGGGCAACGGGCATCTGGTAGGGCTCCAGACAGAAGACTTCGATGGTGGAGCCTGTGGGCTTGCGGAAGAAGAGCCGCGCGTGAATGACCTTGGTGTTGTTGAAAAGCAGGAGGGCATCGGGCGGGAGCAGGTCAGGGATGTGGTCGAAACGGCTTTCGGAGATGGTACCGCCGCGATAGATAAGGAGTTTGGAATGGTCGCGCTGGTCAAGCGGGAATTTGGCGATGCGGTCGTCGGGCAGTGGGTAGTCGTAGTCGGCTATAGCAATGGATTTCGGATTGGTGTTCATTGTTGCGAAGGCTTGCGTTGGGTGATAATGGAGAAGATGATGTACCAAAGAATAATGAGCGAAATGGCGTACCATTGGCGGGTGAGGGCTATGATAACAATGCAGCCGAGCAGGAAGATGTATTGGATGCGGTTGGTTTTCCAAGAAAGGTCTTTGAAGTTGAATTTGAGCGAGAACATGGGGAGTTCGCTAATCATCAGGATGTCGGTAATAAGAGAGAGAACAATGAGCACGACATAGACCCAGGTGCTGATTATGTTATAGGAACAAGAGTAACGGCTGAAAAGGAGAGCGACACCCACCCAGATGAGGGCATTGGAGGGCGCGGGGAGACCGAGGAAACTATGGCTTTGGCGGGTGTCGAGATTGAACTTTGCCAGACGGTAGGCTGCAAAAGCGGGCATGAGCAAAGCAATGTATGCGATCATACCCTGCCAGACGGGGAAGACGGGGGCTGCGCTGAACAGGATGAGCGACGGGGCGACACCCGAGGTGACCACGTCGGCCAGTGAATCGAGTTCCTTGCCCACAGGCGAGGCCACACCGAGAAGACGGGCAGCGAGGCCGTCGAAGAAATCGAGGAAGATACCCCCGATGATGAAGTAGGCAGCAATATCGAGATAGCCGGGGCCTTGAGCGGCATAGTAGGTTGCTATTACACCGCAGGTGAGGTTGCCAAGGGTGATGAGGTTGGGGATTTGCTGTTTAATACTTTGAAGTAGGTTCATAATTGGGCGGATGGATAGGTGATGGATTTAAAAAAGAATGTAGGAACAAGAGGCTTATTCCTACATTCTTATGATGGATTGGGATATTGCTTAATACAGTTTGATTACGAGTTTGAAGTCGGGGTCGTTCCAGTAGGCTTTGAACTCGGTGTCGACAGCGGCTTTGCGCTTGTAGTCGTATTCCTGGTCAACGGAGCCTTGCAGGTTCTTGAGGCAGTTCTCGCGGTCGCCAAGACGGGCGTAAGCCACGGCACGGAGGTAGTAGACCTCGGCGGACTGATCAAGACAGCAGTTGAGGGTACGGATGCAGTTCTCGGTCTCGTCGTTCATGAGCTGGGCAAAGGCAAGGTTGTAGTTGCAGGAAGAGCCTTTGAGGAGCTTCTGTGCTTCCTCGTAGTTGCCGCGCTTGAGGTTCAGCAGAGGGATGTTGGCCTCAGCATCGGAGCTGCCTTGGCGCTGGGCTTCCTCAAAGTAGTATTTGGCAAGGGTGTAGTCCTTCTGTGCCAGGCAGAGAAGACCTGTGTTGTTGAGGACATCGGGGTTGTGGGGGTTGAGGTCGCGAGCCACTTTCAGGAAGCGCTCAGCCTCGCCGAAGTCGCCAAGATAGAAAGCGATGGCACCGGCATTGTTCCAAGCGCCCCATTCGGCACTATGGTTCTCGGTAGCCCATTTGTAGTACTTCAGCTTGGTATCGTAGTTATAGTTAATATAAGCGGCATACATGAGCTCGTCGAAAGAGAGCTTGGAGGGGTTGAGGGTGGCCTGTTTTGCCAGCTCGACATCGGTGAGACGAGCCTCGGAGTAGTAGAGGGCTATTTGGGCACGACGCAGACTGGGGAAGATTTCGCGTTCGAGTTGGGGATAGGTCTCAGCATAGTTGCGAATCATCTGCTCACGCTTGACAAGGTTCTGCTGGGTCTCGACCACATTGACGATGGCGTGGCGATCCTGGATGCCGCTCTCTTCGACCATGACGACGAAATGTACCCAGTCCTCACCGGCGGAACGTGTGGTAATGACCATCTTCTTCAGCTGGTTGTGCTTGTAATACTCAATGTCCTGAGGTTTGACCTTGGCACGACGGGCCATGGTGTTGAGAACATCGTCGAGAACACGGCGCAACTCGGCAGTTGCAATGTCGGCACGGTTTTTAGAGACACCGACGTTGGCGGTCTCTTCACCTTCGGGGGAAGCCCAACCGGTGATGGTAATCTGTTTGGGGAGACCGTTTTCGAGCATGACACGCTTGAGGTCGTTGACGGTGTACTGGGCATTGAAACGTACGTTCATATCGCATCCCCAGTCGAGGATAGAGGTTCCGTTGGGGAAATAGATGTCGGCAGTCTCGACAACACCCTGTTTCTTGTTGTAGTTGAGGGGAGCGATGGAGATATTGCCACGGATGTCAATCCACTCGGCGGTGATGTTGACACCGTCGGAGATTAAGACGGTTGGGAAGACCACCCCTTTATGCTGCTGGACAATCTGGTCGGCAAAGAGGGCTTCGTCATCGACCGAGGAGGTTTTGTAACCCACGGGGGCAAGGGTGACCTTGCCGGTTTCCATGCCGGGCTTATAGTCGAGCGCGTCGTTGTAGGTGAAACGGCCACCAGTGGTGTAGTTGATGGTGGTGCCGGGGCCGGAAACGGACTCGCCCTTCACAGTGATGGGGTCGAGCGGAGTGGAGCCACCTTCCCATGTGAAAACAGGCTGGATGAATAATGCAACGCCCTTGTCGAAATACTTAGCAGGGACGGAAGCGGTAAAATTAACCACCACTTTGTCGTCACGGACCTCTACGGGATCAGGATTGGCCTGATAGCGAATTTTCTTGCTATTCGACTTCATTTTTGACAATCCACTGCATCCCGTCAGCAGGACAACAGTGGCCATGAGGAGTGTTAATAGTGATTTTCTCATTGGTATATAATATATTTTTTATTCATAACAACGTGTGCATTATTCCTTTAGGCTGGATTGGAGTCTAAGAGGAATCATGTTTATCAATCTGCAAAGATACAAATATTTTTTGAATGGGCGATTATTTTTTCACAGATTGCAAATTTCGCTAAATGGGCAGTAGGGGCACATTTTGTTGCCCGGATTGGGGAGGAAAGGGATGGCGGGATTGAGCAGGTCGGAGGCCAGCTGGCACAACAGGGCTTCGAAGGTGTCGAGGTGCGCGGAAGTGATGATGTCCGAGCCCTCCCACGTAGCAGTAAGGAGCTGGGAGTTGAGGTGGCGGAGCGGGAAGATGCCTGAGATGTGAGGTTCGCTCCCCGTGTGGTTGTAGTGGAAAAGCCACTCGTAGGTCATTAGCTGGAACCATTTGTCGGACACTTCATTCCAGTCGGGCAGTGGTTCTGAGACATGCAAATCGCGGCTGTCCACTTTGCCGGACTTGTAGTCGATGACGCGGATGGTGCCACAGGTTAGGTCGATGCGGTCGGCTATGCCCTTGATGAGTACCCTGGTGGCGCTGTCGCCCACGGCAACGTCTATCGCATGTTCCAGTGGCTGTTCAAGGCCGAGGATGTCGATGTTGCCCACACTATTGAGGTACTTCAACTCCGACTTCAAAAAGTTTGAAATCTGAGTCTTGGCGACAGATTTAAAGAAATGGTTTCTGCCAGAGGAACTTCGCCCATGCTGGAACTGTTCGGAAAGGGCTTGCTCAATGATGGTGTCAATGTCAGCAAGGGCTCTTTGCAGGGTCTCTGGTCTGATGTGATGGTCAGCATCCTGGGAATAGATGTTTTCCAACACAGCATGGATGCAGCTCCCCAGCTCGTTTTGTTCCAAGTCCTCACTCACCTGGTCCGGCTCGTCAACACCCAAGACGTTCTCATAGTAAAACTTGAGTGGGCACCCCCGAAACTTATTGAGGGCTGACGGCGAAAGCCCACGGTTTACGAGTTCGTGGATGCGGGAGAGAACCGCAGGACTTTTCTCGGCACTGTCCTGCCGTGTGATGGTGGATGCCACATTGACAGCCGATAGGACCTCTTCGGACAGCGTGATATTGTCAGGATATTTTTGAGATAGTTCACGACGTATTTGCTGAATAAAACGGCTGGGCTCCCCCTTGCCCATTCCGTCCGATTCGGTGCTGTAAAGAATGTGGATGTCCTCAGCTCGCTGTAGTAGACGGTAAAAATTGTAGGCATACACAGCATCTTTCTCATGAAAGGTGGGAAGCCCAAAAGCAACCTTTAAATTATATGGAATCAGCGAGTTGAAGCTTTGTGCAGCGGGAAGTGTACCCTCATTCACGGAAATGAGGATTAAGTGCTTGAAATCAAGGTTTCTCGTTTCAAGAACACCCAGGACTTGCAGCCCTTCGAGCGGCTCGCCATAGAACGCCACCGAACGGCGTTGGGCAAGCCGGGTGTATATCTTTTGCAGCACACTGAGGTTCTCAATAAAATGATACCGACTTTGTATCTCCTGAAAATGGTTTACCATCTCAAGGAGACAAGCAAGAGCCTCACGCTCCCTCACGTTGTCGCCCAGCAAGTTGTCCCCATACAGACGTTGAACAAGCTGGCTGGCAATTTGAAGGAACTCATCAACTGAGGGTGGAGTTTTGCAAAATAGGAACGATAGTGGTGAAAGGTCGATACCCTGCTCGCCACAAAGCGCGGAGAGCGTGTCGAAATCAGCATAGACGACGTGGCTTTGATAGAGAATCCTGTTCAATTTGGCATACATGTTGCTTGTTCCATGCATTTTACAAACAGCATCGTCCGAGAGAACCTCTAACACATCCCTATGGTAGAAAGTGGCTCCCCGACGGTTACTGTGTAATGAAAATAGTTTTAACGCCAAGGCATGGATGGCAGTATTCGTCATTGGGAACCCCATCGTCACATTTGCCGTCCTTACCTCCTCAGGAAGACTGTTCAACACTGGGAGAAGAAGCGACTCGTCAGCCAACACAATGGCCGTGTCGCTAAGCTTGCCATCAGTCTTCCCTTGCAAACGCTGCCGAATGATGTGGCCCGTATACTTGCACTGCAGCACACTCTCGGGGCAACTGACAACCGTAACGGTTTTGTTACCGGCCGCAAAGTGACTTTCATAATTGCCGATATTGGGAAACAGCTGCCGATTCCTACGAAGGAAAAAGCCCGCTTCCTGCCCCTCGTCGTCAAAGTAGAAGGGGTCACCGTCGGTGTATAGCGTACCTATTCCCGAGGCCACGCACTCGCGAATTATCTTTTCTTCGCTCGAAGAGAGGACATTGAACCCCACAAAACAGAAATGACGGTCGCGGTGCTTTTGGACAAACTCCTCGACATTCTCGGCCACAAGCCGATATGCCATACCTGCGTATGCACGGTGCTGAGACAGTAAGTTGTCCCTGAGCCCCGTGTAAAGATGATACAGCGATTGGTAGAAGTGGAGGTACTTCTCTTGGAAAGGTGTCAAGTGGCCCACCTCTATATCCCATTCTCCAATTGCTTTGATATCATGGAGATTGGAAAAAAGCCTTTGAGCATCGACACAATACAAATCAATTTCCGAGAAATCGGCCAGCAGCATGTCGCCAAAAGAGATGAACTCTTCGAAAGTGGCATATTTAGCATCGTCGCCAAAATGTCTACGATACTCATCGAACAACTCGAACAGCAACAACTCGTTGGGTACGATTTCCACACCCGACCAATCCTTAATCAGATCATCCATGCCAAGCGTTTGGGGCAGGAAATGCGGCGAGGTCATCTCCGCCATGAGTTGATGCCTTAAGAAAAGGCCTGAACGACGATTGTTGAAAACGACCGTAAGCTGGTCAAGCTCTTCGGGATGGTCGGCAAGGAGCCTTTGTGCTATTTCTGCGAGGAATGATACCATGATTGTGCTTGTAATAATCTTTGTGGAGTACCAACATCCATCCATTCATCTGGACGATGTACATAGCAACCTACTCGATGGTCTTTTGCCATCTGCAAATAGCATGGGATAATAGAATAGGGCCTATCGCACAGCGGCATAAGGGAGAGCGCCTTGGGTTCAAGAACTCCAATGCCGCTAAAGGCCAACGGTGTGAATGTCGAAGATGGTGCATCCACCCATTGGGTCTCTCCCGTTTTCTTGTTACACCAACCCGTGAGCTGCCTTTGAGAGTCAAACAATAGGTAACGGGACGTTTCCCTGTCGCAAACCGCAAGCGTCACAAGGTCGCCATTGCAGCAATGCTTGTCAACCATGCTTGACAAATCTATGCTTGACAAGACATCAACGTTATGCAGCAGAATGGGTTCTGCCGGGTTGAACAAGGGCTCCGCCTTTTTCAGCCCTCCGCCTGTATCAAGAAGCAAATCACTCTCGTCAGAGACGAGGATTTCCGTTTCCCAAGTATGTCTGGAAAGATATTCCGTTATCATGTCAGCGAAATGATGAACATTGAGGACAATCCTGTTCACACCCAAGGCTGAGAGCCTGTCGATGGCAATTTTCAGCAGTGGCACACCACCGACCTCGACCAGGGCTTTCGGGCATTTTTCCGTCAATGGCAACAAGCGGGTACCTAGACCCGCAGCTGGAATAAAAGCTTGCATAGCATCGTATGTTTTCGAATGCAAAGATACATCTATTTTTTGGATTCATCGAAAAACGGTTTTAATCAAAGTTTTCTTAGCCTAAGGAAATCGATGTGGCGAGATATGCCAGACCCCCTGCTTAACAAAAGCCAATACCACGCATCCCAAGTAACGTGCCCCATCCATAAGCACCTTCCCTACTCGTTACTTTCATAAAAAAAAAGACTTTTTTATAAAAAAAGTGGTTGGACACAAAAAAAAATGTATCTTTGCAAAATAAGGTAGGAGAACGTTTGGCAAAAACAGTTTTCCAAAGTATTGATATTAAACGAAATGATTAATTTAGTATAATATGAAAATATTAAAATTATTATCCGGCGCAGTGCTGTTTTCGCTGATAGTGGTCTCCTGTGGACCCTCTGCGGAGATTGCATATATCCACGATGCAAAAAGAGATTCTGCTTTCGCTTTGAAAGGTCAATTCTCAGGGGGAATTCAAGCAAATGACCTCCTTGGCATTTATGTAGAAAGTGAAACTCCAGAGTCAACCATTCAATTCAACCAAGAGACCAACAAGATTGCCATATCGCAAGGAATTGTGATGAATCCTGGTAGCTCTGCTGTGTCGGGTTATTTAGTCAACCATGATGGAGACATAATCTTCCCCGTATTAGGCAAACTCCATGTAGTGGGCCTTACCCATAACGAATTAGCCTCAATGATTGAGAGCAAGTTGATTAATGAGGGACATATTATCGATCCCGTCGTGACGGTTAAATTGATGAACTTCAAAGTTTGTGTATTGGGAGATGTGGTTCGCCCTGGCCAGTTGGTTGTAGCAGGTGAGCGCTTGACAATTTTTGAAGCCCTCAGTATGGTTGGAGACTTGACCATCTATGGCCAACGCCATAATGTCACCATCATCCGTGAGGAGAATGGACTGCGCACTATTGGAGAAATCGACCTTTCCTCTCAAACTGTTTTCGATTCTCCATATTACTACCTTCACCAGAATGATGTGATTTACGTAGAACCCAATATGCGGAAGAAGAAAAATGCTGACAGAGATCCTATGATTATGACATACATTTCAAGTGCCATATCTATCGTATCTGTGTTGTCCTCAATGTTCTATTATTACATCTTGTCTCAACGCTATCTAAAATGATCGTTTGATCGTTCCAGAGTAACACGAAACCTATCAATAATAAAGATTATGGAAAATCTGCAACAAATGCAAAATGTACAGAATCCTCAAACCAATAAGACTTCGGATTCAGAGAGCACAATCTCAATACGTGACCTTGTTTTTATTGTAATCAATAACTGGTATTGGTTCGCATTGTCAATATTCGTCTGCTTGTTGATAGCCGGCATTGTTTTCAAGACTAAACCCAGAGAGTTTGAATGCCGTTCCACTATTATGGTTCGTCAGGACTCAAACAACCGCAATCAATACATGCGAAACATGGATGCCATTATCAATAACGTTGGGGATAATTTTGGGACAAACCTCTTAGAAAATGAGATGTATTTGATGAAGTCTTCACCACTGGCTAAGAATGTTGTAACCAAATTGAATCTTCACCAAATGTGTGACCGAAAGGGACTCTTTAACAAGATTTCATACTATCACGATCGTCCATTGGAAATGAAAGTATTTATCCAAAATACCGATTTTACCGATGTTGATATTAATGTAAAGGTAACTCCCATTGATAAAAACCGATACAATTACGAAGTAACTACTGTAAGCGGAGGTACTGCGAAAAACAAAGGCACCGCTTATTTCACTGACCCTGTTTCGCTCAATAATTACATCTCATTTACAATTGATAAAACTCAATTCTTTCGGGATAAAGACATAAATGTTACTTACACTATGTCAGAATGCCCCGTAATGGCCAAAGCATACCAGTTGGTTCGTCGTATGAATGTAAGCCGCTTGAACAAAAATGCTGATATAATTGTAATTACCTATTCTGACAATAATGAACAGCGAGCCAAGGAAACTATTACTGCATTGGTTGAAGCTTATAATGAAGACGGTATAAACGACAAGAATTTGATAGCTCAGAAAACAGAACAATTCGTATCTGAACGTATTGCTCTTATATCTGGAGAACTTGAAGATGTTGACAGTAAAGTCGCTCAAGTTAAAAGAAGTTCTGGCTTACCTGAAATATACAGTGCTTCTGGACTCCTTCAGCAGACTGGCACACGTTACTCGGATGAGGTGACTGGAC
>JAEEGL013379502.1_pt1 | contig 11329 bp, 5 predicted proteins | sample 9134231 | NCBI WGS metagenome assembly JAEEGL01 (sample SAMN16246548, study PRJNA631951) | gut metagenome | biome: gut microbiome; feature: rumen; material: fiber-attached | host: Bos | place: Iran: Karaj | collected 2018-10
AGGTCGTGCTTTTTCATCGAGTCGTTTATACCGAGGATCGCGTTGTCCCAGAAAGACGAAGGAACGGAAGGAATCGCGGCGACCACCTTCAGGGAGCCTTCCGAACCGAGGATGCGAAGGTCGGAAAGATCGAATCCCATAGTGCGGGCGAGTTCTGCCACCGCCTTTCTCTTCTTGTCGCTCACTGAGGCGCTGCTGTTGATCACGTTGTAAACTGTCGAGACGGAGATATCCAGTTCGCGCGCTATCTTGTAAACGGCTTCTTTTCTGTCTTTTACTGTAAAAGCTTCCAGGTCCTTCTGCCTCCTTTCCCTTAATTTCAATGTAATTATACAAAATTCGCGGAAGGTGTGAAATGTGCAAAATGCACAAAAAAAACATCAATAATTGTGCGTTCCGTACATATTATTGTGCAAAAGTGCTGATATAATAGACTTATCAAAAAAATTTAGGAGTGTGATCTGAAAATGCTTAAAATCGGAATAGTCGGAGCAAGAGGTCTTTCGACAGTATTGGGATTCAGGGACATCGAAGGCGTTGATATAACGGCACTTTGCGACCTGAACGAAGATGTTTTGAAACAGTATTCACAGAAGTACAATATTCCCCATACGTACAGAGTGTACGAGGATATGCTGGACAGCGATATCGACGCGGTCGTGATAGGTTCTCCCATGCAGTGCCACGTACCTCACGCGATAGCTGCTCTCGAAGCGGGAAAACATGTAATGAGCGAAGTCACGGCGGGTGTCACGATGGACGAACTGTGGTGGCTGATCGAGAACGTCGAAAAGTCCGGAAAGGTATATATGTACGCTGAAAACTACTGCTATATGCCCGATATGCAGGTCGTCAGGAATATGGTCAGGAAGGGTGTTTTCGGACAGGTCTACTACGGCGAAGGAGAATACCTGCACGAGCTGAACGGACTGTTCGTATACGGAAACGGCAAGTCATCCTGGAGATCGTACTGGCAGTGCGGCAAGAGAGGTAATTTTTACCCGACGCACAGCCTGGGTCCCGTTATGCAGTGGTTCGAGGGAGACAGAATCGCCTCCATCTCTACATTCTCGCCCGGACAGCACTATGTGTCATCGAAGGTCAGCAATGTAAGGCTGCGCCAGGACGATACGACTGTCACGATGATCAATATGGAAAGCGGAGGCCTCATTCAGATAAGAGTCGACTGTATGTCGCTGAGGCCGCACAATCTGACATATTACCAGCTCCAGGGAACACAGGGCTGCTATGAGGCGCCGAGAGGGCTGGGAGATGTCGCAAAAATAGCTGTCAACGACGGGGATCCGAACGGATTCAGAGAGTGGAAACCTCTGAGAGACTACTATGACAAATACATGCCCGAAAGGTATATGAAAGCAACCGACGAGCAGAAAAACGCAGGACACTGGGGCGGCGACTTCTTTATCGTGCAGGACTTCGTGAACGCGATAAGGACAGGATGCAAACCGGAGATCGACGTATATCAGGCGGCTGAATGGACTGCGGTAGGCCTGCTTAGCGAGCTTTCCGTGACGAACGGCAACAGGCTCATGGAGATGCCGAAATTCCGCAAAAATATGCCTCTTTCGGAGCAGATCATCAAACTGTGATGTTATTTTTTACGCAAACGGTCGATATATCAGATGTATCGTAAATATTTTTTCAGGAGGCAAGTATGAAGAAATTGTTATTTGTTATTTTGATGCTCGTCACTGCGATCGCTTTGTTTTCCGCATGTAAAACGGGCGGAGACAACACAAAACCCACGAATGTTCCTGCAGTTACGGATGCTCCCGCGACGGCAACGCCTGTTTCTACGGCGACACCCACGCCTTCTCCGGAGCCTACCGCGACGCCAACTCCTTCACCTGAACCTGAACCCGGGACATTTGATCTTTTCGCTGCGTCCGGAATCGGAGATCCTATGACAGCCGACGCCGACGGAATGATCATAGGAAGTTCATGGCCTGATAATACGGGCAGAGATGATATCTGCTGGGGCGGACTGTTGGAAGTAGAAAATGATGAGCTGGCAGAACCGCCTACCAGGGAAGTTGTAGAGGCGACTCTTTCAAACGGAGAGACGGGATACGTTTTAAGATTTGCGAACGACAGCGCAGAATCAAACGGAACGGGATATCTCGGAGCAGGAAACTATATCTGTAACGCAGGCTATCTGCTTCAGCCCGGGCACACATACAAACTCACTGCAGTCGTTAAAGCGTCTCACAGCCAGAAGTTCATCAAAGGAGAAACTACCGCCGAGCTCAGAGAGTATTACATATTCTGCAATGCTGCCGAAGGCGCAGCTTGGGGAGTTTATCCCGGCATTGTGAAAGTCGAACCCACAGGCGAATGGCAGACAGTCGAATACACATTTACGACAGGTTCGACGATCCCTGACAAGACAAGTTTTACGATATGCTGCGATCCTTCATCTCCTTTCATGTGGTACGGATTTGAAGTTCTTATCGAATCGGTGACACTGTACGAGGTCATTTCGTAAAAAGCCGGAAGCCTGATAAAAACAGGCAGGCGAATGATCTGTCATATTTATTTCGGCAGATCGCGAATCGGCGCGGTCTGCCGTTTTTCCTAAAAGAATATCATTATTTCAAACGACAAAACCGCTGAAAACTTAATAAAATGTTAAAAACCGTATCTGATGAAACATTGACAAAAAAACGCCGCGATGTTATCATCTCCTTGACGAAAAAAACTGATGGGTGGTACCGGAAATGAAAAAAAACAGCTGGAAAATCAGACCCGCGATGATCGTAGTTTTAGCTATGATCCTGATCGTCGCAATTGCCGTTATTTCGTGTAAAAAAGCCGAAGACGATGGAAAAAAAGATGATGAAAAGAAGGACGTCGACATTTCCCAGGTCGATACGTCTGACAGAGACGAAAAAGGTTTTTCGAAAAATATGCACGATGCGCTTTTCGAAAAATACGGAGAGCCCGCGCAGGATATATATGAAGAAGGCACGGGAGTCATCGGCTGGTGGGATGACTACGCGAGATTTTCTGTGGGAGATTCCAACACCCTGAAAAAAACGAACGCCGATGCGGACACAACGGGTTCAAGAAACGATGAGGGAAGAGGAGCTTACGCGAGACAGGTCGACAGCCTTACGGGCATCGCGACGATGAAAACACTCCATAAAAACGGCTTCAAAGCGGGTGCATGGATAGAGTGCCAGGGCGACTCGAGAACGTTTATGATGCTCATTCATCAGAACAGTGACGGCTCTTTTGAGATAGATCCCAAAACAGGCGCCGCGAAATTATACGCCTGGGTATGGGGATGGTCCACGACATCCAAGAACAAAAACGCCAATTACAAAGTCTGGTGCGGAGTCCATTCGTTCGTTAACAATGAAGAATGGGCGTATCCGTATGTGCTTTCTGAATATCCTGAAATGTCAACGCCTACGTATCCTGACGGAACACCTGCTGTAGGATATCTCGACGGAGGAGATTATACGACGCCTCATCTGGCGAAATTTTACGATGCGTGCGCGGCGAAGGATCTGAACGGAAGCGTGATAAGGTTTGAGGAGCTGTTCCTTTCGAGCGGCGTTGAAGAGGACGCGCTCGTGATTGAGACAAAAAGCGGTCGCAAGTACCGCACTGACGACTTCTCGTTCGGAAAAGACGCTTCCGCTCCGTTCTGGCTCGAATATTCGAGAAACTCGATCGAATTCTGGATCAAGGAAGGCGTAGACTACTTCTGGATCGACAACTGGTGCGGCTGGGACAATTTTAACAACACTCCTCTCAAGAGGGCTTTCGGCGACTGGAGCGAATACAAATTCAAACAGTATCTGAAGCAGTATCCGGAGCTCGGAGTGGCCGATCCCGACAATTTCAGCATTTCCGAATATGTTAAAAAGAAAGCAAAAGAGCTCAACGACCTGTGCAGCATGAGCGATTGGGGCGATCCCACATGGAAGAGTCCGGAATGGAACAAAGATCCGATTTGGATGGCTTATCTCGCATTCAAGGCAAAGGAAAACAGAGCTTACAACAGCGGCGTGAACGCGGCGATAAAGGAATTTTCACTGAAATACAACGGAGATGCGGAGGCTGTCGGAGGAGTCGTAAACGATTTCCCGTATATGACATTTGCCGCTTTTGACTGCGACGCGCTCGATATGATAAGCACGGAGTACAACACGAATTTCTCCGCGGCGACACAATTCTACACGTCAGGAGTTCTGCCGAACAGATACAGCGGACACGCTTATTCGCTCCTTTCGAATTCATCAAAAGCTCACACCGCAAACATCTGGTATTACGCTTCGCAATATCCTTACACAGACACTTCCGGCCAGGTCTACGGCTACGAAGCTCTCGCTTACAACGTGACGACTCACAATGCTTTCGGAGGCACGACAAAATCGAATACGCTCGTCAATACAGCGATCGGAACGCTCAAGGAATATTTCTCAGACAGAAGACTTTATTCGAATATAGGCATTATGTATTCGCCTGACAGCGAGACATGCGAGCTCGCTCCCGGAGGTTATAACGGCGAAAGGGTCTCTACACACGACCTGTCCTACATGGGCTGGGCGCAGTCATTCGATGAGCTCAACGTGCCCTACAAGAGCATACAGTTCCAGAGAATAGAGAAGCAGATAGGCGACTGTTCTGTGCTCATTTTACCCAACGTACTGGCGATAGATCAGGCGACGATAGACAACATTTTCAAACCGTGGCTCGACAAGGGCAACACGCTGATCATCACAGGAGCGGAAGCCGGAAAAGTCGACCGCATGGAGAACAACTACACGCAGCACGAAAAACCGATCCTCGTAGAATTCGCTAATTCGTACGATAACAAGGACGGCGGAAAGGTCATTTATCTCGCTGAGGATCCCTGCTACGATTATTTCGGCGAGATCAGAAAACAGTCCTACGAAGAGCTTTATGAAGCATATCTTAAAAAGTTCGAAGGATATTTGAAGGAATGGATCGACAAGGGCTACATCGAGAAAATATTCGAAGTCGACCTCGACGTTTCAAAGAGCGTGATCACAACGCTCAACTATTCCGCTACCGCAAAGAGATTCTTCATCGATATCGCGAATCTGCAGTACGATCACGAGGCTGACGTTTTAACAGAGATGCCAGATGATCTGACGGTCAAAGTGCGGATACCGTCGAATTACTGGGGCTATGACGATCTTAAGGTCTCGATATTCACGGACGATACGGGAGAAGTCAAACAGCTTACAAAGGACACTGATTATACGATCGACGAGATCACGATGACGATAACAGTTCCGAAATTCGCTTACTACGCGACAATAATGGTCGAAGCAGCGTAAAAAACAAAACCGGAGGCCGGAGATCAAGACCAGGCCTCCGATAATTTTATTATACAAAAAACATTACGGGAGCATGATTTTCCAATGAAAAGAAAAACGACAGTTGTTAAAATGCTGGCGGTCGCGCTGGCGGCAGTTATGACGGCGGGGGTGATTTTTACGTCTTGCGGAAAGAAAAAGATCGATATAGACATATCAAAGGTGGATACGTCAGACAGGGACGAAAAGGGCTATTCGAAGAATATGCACGATGCGCTCCTGCAGAAATACGGAGAGCCCAAAGCTGACATTTATGCCGAAGGACAGGGAATACTCGGCTGGTGGGACAACTGGGAGAGGCTTTATTCCGGCAATGCAAGGGAAATGCAGAACATGAACGCGGACGGCTCTCAGATGGCTGCCGGATGCGACGAAGGAAGAGGTTTTTACGCAAGGGAAACAGCCAGAAAATCCGCGGAGGCGACTATCGCTATGCTTCATAACGCCGGCTTGAAAGCAGGTGCGTGGATAGAAGGACAGGGAGACTCAGTCTTTTACATAATGGCGATGCATCAGAATGAGGACGGAACGTTCAAAAGGAAAGACGGCGTGTCTGAGATGACGGGCTTTGCCTGGTCATGGGGGCTTTCGAATCCGAAAGCAAAAAAGGAATCGAACTACATCTGCTGGGGAGGCGTTCACTCGTTTGTAAACAACGAAGAGTGGGCTTATCCTTACGTGATCTCCGAATATCCTGATTTTCCGATGCCCACATATCCTGACGGGACGCCCGCGACAGGATATCTCGAGGGAGGGGACCCCGCAAACGCGCATCTGTCAAAAATATACGACGCGTGCGCGGCTAAAAATATAAACGGAGAAACGATAAGGTGGCCTGAACTTTCTCTCATAGGCGGCACCAAGAACTGTACGCTTGAATTGACAGACAGAAACGGAACGGTCCACAATGTCGACTATTGCGCTTTCGGCAAAGATTCCTCAGCTCCTTTCTGGCACGATTACAACAAATATATTATCGATTATTACATCTCGATCGGAACGGATTTCTTCTGGGTGGACAACTGGAACGGTTGGGACAATATCAATAACGATCCGCTCCTCAAGGCTTTCGGCGACTGGAGCGAGTACAAATTCAGAGAGTATCTGAAGGAAAACACAGACATCAAAGTAAATGATATAGACAATTTCAGCATCTCTCAATATCTTAAAAACAAGGCAAAAGAGTGGGATCCGAACTGTGATCCGTCAGATATCGGAAGCGCGATCTGGAATTCCGCAAAATGGACAGAAGACCCGATCTGGATGGCTTATCTCGCGTTCAAAGCGAAGGAAAACAGAAAATACAATTCAGAGATATACGAGCTCACCAAGCAGGCGGGCGAAAAATATAACGGAGACAGGGATTCCGTTTCGGCTCAGGGCAACGACTTCCCGTATATGACATTCGCCGCTTTTGACTGCGACAAGATCGATATAGTCAATACGGAATACGCAGTGACATATTCCGCTGCGACAGCTTTTAATACGACAAGCTATCTTCCGAACGCGTACAGCGGCCACTGCTTCTCGCTCATTTCGAACACCGCGAGGTCCCACAATGCGGTAATATGGTATTACGCGGGGGAATATCCTTACACGGACAACAGCGGAAAAGTGAACGGCTATGAGGCGCTTTCGCACAACTGCATTATAAACAGCAACAACTCAGGCACCGTAGGTTCGCTGAAGGCGATAAACAACACCATCGGAACGCTCAAAGAGTACCTTTCCGACAGAAGACAGTATGCGGAAATAGGCGTCATGTATTCTCCCGACAGTGAAACGAGCGAGCTCGCACCGGGAGGCTTCAGCGTATCTCCTCAGAACACGCACGACATATCATATATGGGCTGGTGCCACGCGTTCGACGAGTTGAATATCCCGTATAAGAGCATCCAGTTCCAGAGGATAGACGAGCAGATCGACGACTGCTCGGTGATCATTTTACCTAATGTGCTGGCGATCGATCAGAAGACGATCGACGACGTGTTCATGCCCTGGCTCAAGAAAGGCGGAACTCTCGTCATTACCGGTGACCAGGCAGGTAAAATGGACTGCATGGAGAACAACTACGCGATGCACAAAAACCCCATCCTCGCAAAATTCGCCCAGAAATACAAGGACAGCAAAAAATACAACGTCATATATTTCGAAAAGGATCCGTGCCTTGAGTACTTCCTCAATACGAAAAAATACGGCATCACTTATCTCGCGCAGTCCTTCCTCGCGGATTTCGAGGATATGATGAACGAATGGTACGAAAAAGGATATTTGGAGAAGATATTCGAGATAGATATGCCTGCGGAAGCGAGTATCGGAACGACTCTGAACTACTCTCAGGCCGCGAAGAGATTCTTCGTGGATATAGTGAATATGCAGTATGATTTCAAGACAGACGTGCTCGATCCGATGCCCGAAACGGTGACTGTGAAAGTCAGGATCCCGTCGAATTACTGGGGCTATGAAGACCTTAAAGTATCCGTGTTCAACGACGATACGGGAGAGATCAAGCAACTTGAAAAGGGAGTCGATTATACGATCGATGAAACATATATGACGATAAAGGTATCAAATATCGCTTTTTACGCGACAGTTATGATAGAAGCAGTATAAAGAAACGGAAGCAGGTGTCTTTATGACAAGAAGGACTGTGTTTTTCAGAATGCTGGCGGTCGCGCTGGCGGGAGTTATGACAGCGGGAGTGATTTTTACGTCTTGCGAAAAGAAAAAGATCGATATAGACATATCAAAGGTGGATACGTCAGACAGGGACGAAAAGGGTTATTCGAAAAATATGCACGACGCTCTTCTGCAAAAGTACGGAGAGCCGAAAGCCGATATTTTTACGGAAGGTCAGGGAATACTCGGCTGGTGGGACAACTGGCAGAGGACATCTGAAGGAAACGCTTCAAACGTAAAATCCATTAACGCTGACTGTTCGCAGCTCGGAGGCGGCCTTGACGAAGGAAGAGGTTTTTACTGGAGAGCGCTGGAAGATAAATCCAGAAGAGCGTCCGCAAAAGGACTTCATCTGGCAGGCTTCAAGACAGGCGCGTGGATAGAAGGACAGGGCGACTCCGCGATATTTATAATGTCCGTTCATAAAAACGAAGACGGGACATATGAAAGGGACGAAAACGGCACGACTGTCATGAAAGGATTCGCATGGACATGGGCGGCCACAAACCCGAGAGTAAAGCCTGATGGCAATGAGATCGTCTGGGCAGGAGTTCACTCATTCGTGAACAATGAAGAATGGGCATATCCTTATGTTATCTCCGAATATCCTGATTTTCCGATGCCAACATATCCCGACGGAACACCCGCGACAGGATACCTCGAGGGAGGAGATGTATCGAACGCTCACCTTGCGAGGATCTACGACGCGTGCGCCGCGAAGGACATAAACGGCTGCAACATCCGCTTCCAGGAGCTCGGTAAAATATCGGGAGAGGATCGGGACCTTCTCAAACTCGTGGACAAGGACGGAAATGTTTATTACACGACAGGTTTTTCCTTCGGCAAGGACGCTTCAGCTCCTTTCTGGACAGATTACAACAGAGACATCATCGATTATTTCGTCTCGATCGGCAACGACTACTTCTGGGTAGACAACTGGAACGGCTGGGACAATATAAACAACACGCCGCTCATCAAGGCATTCGGCGACTGGAGCGAATACAAATTCAGAGATTACCTCAGGGAGCACCGCGAGCTGAATGTAAAAAACACAGACGACTTCAGCATCTCCCAATATCTGAAAGACAAGGCAAAAGAGTGGGATCCTGCGTGCGATCCGTCAGATTTTAACAGTCCGATATGGAGATCGACAAAGTGGACTGAGGATCCGATCTGGATGGCTTATCTCTCCTTCAAAGCAAAGGAAAACATCAAATACAACACAGCGATCTATGAGTTCACAAAAGAGGCCGCGGAAAAATACAACGGAGACAGAGAATCAGTCGCGACGGAAGGAAACGACTTCCCGTATATGACCTTCGCCGCTTTTGACTGCGACAAGATCGATATGATCAGCACGGAGTACAACGACAAATATCTCGCTGCGACCGGCTTTAATACTTCGGGATTTTTACCCAACAGATACAGCGGACACTGCTTCTCACTGATCACGAATATGGCGAGGGGCCACAATGCAGTGGTATGGTATTACGCGACGGATTACCCTTATACGGACACGAACGGACAAGTGCTCGGTTATGAGGCGCTGGCGTTCAATACGCTTCTCAATAACAACAGCTCCGGCACGGTCGTATCAAAACAGAACGTCAACGCGAATATCGGAAAGCTCAAGGAATACCTCTCGGACAGAAGACTGTACGCGGAGATAGGCGTTATGTATTCTCCCGACAGTGAAACATGCGAGCTCGTACCGGGAGGATTCAGCGTACAGCCTCAGAACACTCACGACATATCGTTTATGGGCTGGTGCAGCATGTTCGATGAACTCAACATTCCATACAAGAGCATACCTTTCCAGAAGCTCAAGGATCAGATAAACGACTGCTCGCTGCTCGTCCTGCCGAACGTTCTCTCGATAGACGAGGATACTATTGACGACGTTCTCGTTCCGTGGCTCAAAGCAGGCGGTACGCTCGTCATCACAGGCTCCGAAGCCGGTAAAATGGACTCCATGCAGAACAACTATAAGTCGTTCAGAAAGCCTATACTCGTAAAACTCGCGGAGAAATACAAAAACAGCAAAAAGTACAATGTGATCTATTTCGAAGATGATCCGTGCTTTGAATACATTCAGAAAAACAAGGAATACGGAATAAGCTATATCTCACAGTCGTATCTCGCCGATTTCGAAGATATGATGAACGAATGGTACGAAAAAGGATACGTCGGGAAAATATTCGACATCGATATGCCGGCGGAAGCGAGTATCATAACTACGCTCAACTACTCGCAGGCTTGCAGGAGATTCTTCGTGGATATCGTCAATATGCAGTACGATTTCAAGACTGACGTGCTCGATCCGATGCCTGAAACGGTGACTGTGAAAGTCAGGATCCCGTCGAATTACTGGGGCTATGAAGACCTTAAAGTATCCGTGTTCAACGACGATACGGGAGAGGTCAGACAGCTTGAAAAGGGAGTCGATTATACGATCGATGAGACGTATATGACGATAAAAGTTTCAAATATCGCCTATTACGCGACAGTTATGATGGAAATAGGATGAAAATGGAAGGATGATGCATATGCCCGGTAAAAAAGACCGCTTGATCAGATCATTCGCGGCAGTTCTCGCGGCCGTAATGACTGCGGGAATGCTTTTTACTTCGTGCGAGCAGAAAAAACCTGAAATAGACATTTCAAAGGTGGATACCTCTGACAGGGACGAGAAAGGTTATTCGAAAAACATGCACGACGCTCTTCTGCAAAAATACGGAGAGCCGAAAGCGGACATTTACTCCGAAGGTCAGGGAATACTCGGCTGGTGGGACAACTGGGCCAGGATCGCCGCCGGAGATGCCTCATCTGTAAAAAGCATCAACGCAGACGCAAGCCATATGGCAGGCGGATACGATGCCGGCTCAGGCCCCTGGTACAACGCATACGAGGAAAGATCGAGAGCAAACAAGATAAAAATGATGCAGAAAACAGGCATCAAAGCGGGCGTCTGGATCGAATGCCAGGGAGACTCAGGCACGTTTATATTGGCCTTCCATCAGAACGAGGACGGTACTCTCGACAGGGAAAAAACCACGGGTCTTCCGAGGATGACGGGATTTGCGTGGACATGGAACTCCACAGCTCCCGGAGCAAAAGCCGAATCGAATTACGTCGCATGGGCGGGAATGCATTCATTTGTAAACAACGAGGACTGGGCGTATCCGTATGTACTTTCGGAGTATCCGCAGATAGCTGTTCCCACATATCCTGACGGAAGGGAAGCTACGGGTTATCTGGAGGGAGGAGACAGGACG
>JAEEGL013982600.1_pt1 | contig 11329 bp, 11 predicted proteins | sample 9134231 | NCBI WGS metagenome assembly JAEEGL01 (sample SAMN16246548, study PRJNA631951) | gut metagenome | biome: gut microbiome; feature: rumen; material: fiber-attached | host: Bos | place: Iran: Karaj | collected 2018-10
CGCCCGAATCACCTGGGAGGAGGTCCAAAGGATGGAGACCTGGGTAGAACCTTCGGAGAAGTTCATTGCCATCCCTGCCGCACCGGTAGCGATGACCGTACCTCCGGTGATCGTAGCGGTCCCGTCATAATCCAACGCTCCGTTGCCGGAATTGGTCGGGCCGCTAACCGTGATGGTGCCTCCGGTGATCGACAGGCTGCCGTTGGAGTCGATCCCGTCCCCGGCAGAATCGATATTCAGCGTTCCTCCGGAAATGGTGATCATGGCGCCGCCGCTTTGGGAGAAACCGTTGGCCCCCGGCTTTGTGAATGCGGATCCGTCTTTTCCGCCGGCCCCGTTGATGCCGTCGTCGTCCGCCTTGATGGTGATCGTTCCGCCGCTGACGGTGATCTCATGTCCTTCCAGTCCTTCATGGCTGGAAAGGATCTGCACCGTTCCATCCTCGACCAGAACGGTCGTATCCGAGTGGACTGCGTCGTCCCCTGCCGTCACGGTGATCGTTCCGCCGGCGATATCCACCGTCCCGGTGGCGTCCATGGCGTCGCTCTTCGCGTCGATGGTCTGAGTCCCTCCGAGGATCAGGAGATATCCCTTGGACGCATCACTGTCATTGGCACAGTGGATCCCGTCGGTCCCTGCCGTCAGTGTCAGAACACCTCCGGCGATCCGGACACTGTCATTGGCCTGCATCGCATGGTTTGCTGCAGTGACGGTCCAGGTCCCTCCGGTCACCTTCAGGTCATCCTTGCAGACGATCCCGTGACCGCTCTGGGAGTCGACCGTCAACGTTCCGTCTCCGTTGAGCGTCAGGTCCGTTTTTGCGAAGACGGTCCCGTCCACATTGATCGATCCGTCCGCCTGGAACTCGCCGGTACTGGTCAGGGTATTCTCACTGCCGGCTGCTGTGGTCAAAAAGACCTTGTCTCCCGCTTTGAGATAGAGTGCCGCCGATCCGTCGCAGGTAATGGAGGCCCCGTCCAGAACGATCTGGACCTTGTCGGACTCTCCCACCTCAACGCGGATCTGCCCGTTGGAAAGGGTACCGGTCACCCGGTAGGTCCCGGCCGCCGTGATGGTAACGATGTCCCCGGAAACAGCCACGCCGGGACCGGTGACGGTCGATGCACCGTCGGCAAGGCTGATCGTCGTTGTCACGGTATAGGAACTGTCATAATCCCGGTCGGTAAAAAACTCTGTGTTGACCGCAGTCTCTGTTGCCTTTTGGGAAGAAGGCCCGGCGGTCTGTGCGTCAGGGGCCGTTTGCCCCGTCTCCTGCTTGATGCCCGTCTCTTTGGTCACCGACGAGGTGATCGACTGACATCCGCAGAGGACAGCGATCATGCTGATGGTAAGCAGCACCGCGAGAACGGTTCGACTCGTTTGTTTCATTATAATTCTCCTTCTGTCATATGATCCGACAGGCTGATCTCCAGGTTGCCGTTGTAGCAGCGCAACTCGTCGATCATCTGTTTTTCGCATCCGCTGACCTTCATGGTAACGTCATAGGTCAGACGGAACAGACTCCCAAGATTGGTCGTTTTCACTTTTTTCATCCGGTGGTCTGTGGTGTATTTCTCTAAGACCGTGTCAAAGGTCGTGCTGTAGTCCAGGTTTTCCGGAACCGTGATCTGCAGGGTCTTTTTCCGTGCTTTCCCTTTCCCGGAACCGAATCCGGAAACTTCATATACCAACATGGCTGCACAGACGATCACGGCAAACATGGCAGCGAACAACACATAGCCCATTCCGCAGGCAAGTCCGACCGCCATGGCCAAAAAGATCGCGCCGATCTCCTTTGCCGTTCCGGCAGCTGAGCGGAACCGGACCAGAGAGAACGTTCCCGCGACTGCGACGCTGGCCCCCAGGGAGCCGCTGACCATCATGATGACGACACAGACGATCGCCGGCAAGGTCGCCAGAGTGATCAAAAAACCTTTGCTGTGTTCGGAACGGAACATACTGCAGATCCCGATCAGAAGACCGAGGGCCAGAGAAGCTCCGACACTGGTGAAAAACCCGGATAGGGTAAGGGTTGTTGTAGTACTAAGCACAATGAACCTCTCTTTCGTTTGCAGCATAAAGGACCAACTGTTGATACGCACTGCCGTATTTGGAGAACGATCCCGGAAGGGCCTTGACTCTGCTGAGCTCCCGGACCAGCCAGAGGGGGAGTGCCCGCTCCGCTTTAACTTCCATCAACACGATCCCGTCCGGGAGAAGCTTTGTCCCTCCGTAGGGTTCGGTCAAACTCAGCCGGTCCGTTCTGGCTGTGATGTTCCGGTCGAAGGTGATCCGAAGATCGTTATTGTCTTTTTCATACATGGGGACCCGATCATAGTGGATCAGCATCGCCGGCGCCAGTTTCGGGTATTCCAGGCAAAACGCTTGCAGCTCTTTGCCGATCTGACTGTCAGGCATCAGCTGTTTTCCTTCCAGGGCCGCCGTCGCTTCCTGTTCCGGCATCGAGATTCTCCTCTTGTAAGTGATCCCGTTATACTTCTTTTTCAGTTCCACAAAGATCTCGTCCTCACCGGTCACCGGTCCGTAACTGCGCAGCCGCAGTTTTTCCTTATACACCGGTTTTTCGAGGGATGTCCGGATCAGGCGGTGATCGGGAGTGTCATAATAGAGCGAGGTGATCCTGGTCTGTCCGTGAGGGTCGGTGTCCATATACCGGTTGAGGATCCCGCTGAGTCCCATCACCTGGGCTTCCGTCAGGAGATATTTGAGTTCGGTTCGTTGGAAAACACATTGTTCCATGTCGTTCCCTCCTTCTGGTTCCCAGTATAGGGGCCGAACTTAAACCGAACTTTATGTGCAGCCAGGATTTGAATTTTTGACAAAAAAAGAGCGAGACAGCCGTCTCGCTCGAAACTACTTCTGATTCAGAACTGGACCGAAAACACCATTGTTTTCCCATCCGGGCTCTGTGCCTTGATGGTCCCTGCATGGGTCTCGGCAATACTTTGCGCCATGGACAGGCCGATGCCGTATCCCGGCGTCTTTTGAGAGTGGGAGACATCTCCCCGGTGAAACCGGTCGAGCAGTTCCCCATGATCTCCCGGTGTGACCTCCTCGACATCGTTTTGCTCGGTCAAAACGACCTTTTTCCCCTTCTGCTCCAAGGAAAAAGAGATCGTTCCTCCCTCGGAGGTATATTTGATCGCATTGTCCGCCAGGATGGAAATGAGCTGCTCCATCATCCCCCGGTTGGCTTTCAGCTGGATCCCGGGGTGGATCTCCTTGGAGAACCGGAAACCTTTCTGCTGCGCTACCATCTCGTAGGGCTCCAGGCCCTCTTCCAGCAAGGCAGAAAGGTCCAGCATTTCTTTCTCCACCTTCCGGTTCTCTTCTTCCATGCGGGACAGAGAGACCAGATCGGAGGTCAGTTTGGACAGCCGCTTGACCTGGTCGCGGATCCCTTTGGTCCACTGGCTCTCTCCGCTTTCCATCTCGATCACATCGTTACAGGAGGAGATGACTGCCAACGGGGTCTTGATCTCATGGCTGGCGTTGGTGATAAAGCTCTTCTGTTTTTCATAACTCTCCGCGATGGGACGGATCGCTTTGGCAGACAAAAGATAAACCAAAAGAAAGATCGCTGCGAATGCGACCAGAGAAACGATCATGCTGATGGAAAAGAACCGTTTGACCTGACTGAGGTTCTTGGTGCAATCCATAAAATAGTATCTGGTCACTCCGTCGGTGGTTTCCGAACGGTATTTATAGTTTCCCTCATATCCGGATCCCTTTCCGGCCTCTTTGAGTTCGGTGGCCATCCGGATGGCTTCTTCGGCGCTGACTGCCGCGATATTCCTGGTGTCAGCCTTTGTTCCGTCGCTCAAAAAGGAAACCGTGAAATATCGGATCTCATAGGGGGTCTCCTCCGTCATCCAGGGACGGTTCATCTCATGCCGCTTGGTGTCCTGCCGGCGGGGCATCGTCTCTGTTCCGTCCTCCGGAATAGCCGGCGGTTCTCCGTCTTCCGGATGCTCCTCCAAAAAGATATACTGGTTCTCCTCGTCCGTCCCGACACGCGGCAGGAATCCCTGGAACCGGGAAATGGTCTCTAAGATCTGACTGGATTCCCGGTCGCTGCTGAGATAGTTGCCGATGTTGATCGCGGCATTTAAGAGTACCAAAACGACCAGAACGGCGCTCATGGCAACCGTGATAAAACTTTTTCGTAGCCGTTTGACCATACATTATTCCTCCAACAGATACCCGATCCCGCGGACCACCTTGATCTGGACCTTGGAACCGATCGCTGCCAGTTTCTTGCGCAGTCCGGAAATGTTGACCCAGACGACGTTGATCTCTGACTCGCTGTCATAACCCCAGATCTTCTCCAAAAAGGTCTCCGTCGCGATGGGTGTCTTCGGGTGCATCAGCAGGTATTCCATCATCTGGTACTCCTTGTTGGCCAGCCGGAACGAGTCTTTCGGCCCCGTCAGGGTATAGTCATTCCGGCCAAGAGACAGATCCCCGAAGGTCAGTACGGTCTCCTTGAGTTCCGGTTGGCGGCGTGTCATCGCCCGGATCCGGGCAAGCAGCTCCTGGCTGGCAAAAGGCTTCGTCAGATAATCATCCGCGCCGGTGTCCAGACCGGCCACCCGGTCTTCGATCTCTCCTTTTGCGGTGAGCATCAGAATGGGGATCGTGATCCCGGCCTCTCTTGCTTTTTTGAGAACTGTCAGACCGTCCATTTTCGGCATCATGATATCTAGGATCGCCGCATCATAATTCCCGCCCACCAGGTAGTCCAGCGCATCCTGTCCGTCATAGACCGGATCCACCGAATACTGATTGCGGCTCAGCAGGGCGACCAATGCCTGGGACAGCATCTCTTCATCTTCTGCCAGTAGAAGGCGCATCGCTGACTCTCCTTTCGAACTGTTGCTTTCTTCGATGGTACTGCGGCAACTTAAACCTTAGTTAAAGAAATGCTCCGTCCGGGTATCTCGCCGATCCCGAACGGAGCCGTGTTTCACTCTTATGCGACCGTTTTGATCTGGATCTCCGCAATGATCACATCTTCCAGAGGTTTGTCGTCTTCATCCGTTTCAACGGCTGCGATCTTATCGACAACATCCATGCCGGCAATGACCTGGCCGAAAACGGTATGTCTCTGATCCAGCCAGGGCGTTCCGCCGACTTCCTTATAATACTCGATCACATCCGCCGGGAACCAGCCGGCATCCCGCATTTGAAGGATCAGGGAAGGATCAACGCTGGGAGCCTGGACGATAAAGAACTGACTTCCGTTGGTGTTGCTTCCGGCATTGGCCATCGAGAGGGCGCCGCGGAAATTCCACAGGTCAAAGGAGAACTCATCCTCAAACTCTTCGCCCCAGATGCTCTCGCCGCCGCGACCGGTACCGGTCGGGTCTCCGCCTTGGATCATAAAATCATTCATGACCCGGTGGAAGGTAAGCCCGTTATAGTAGCCGTCCTTGGCATGGGTAATAAAGTTTTCGACCGCCTTCGGCGCGATCGACGGGAAGAACATGATCGTGATATCTCCCAAAGATGTTTTCATGATCGCGATCTCCGACCCGGAGGCCGGTTTCTGGTTCTGAAGCAACGAAGAGCCCTCCTTCACATTCCAATACAGATCTCCCGGATCCTCCAGCGTGACGGATTCCGTCGTCTGGGTCTCCTGGGTAGTTTCTTCCGGTTGTTTTTCCTCTGCCGTTCCCGAGGACGTCTGGCAACCTGTCAGCAACAGAAGCAGCGCCATGAGAAGAGCAAGGACCTGAAATAATCGTTTCATAGTAAGCCTCACTATCTTCGTGTTACATGTGCCATTGTAACAAGGAGAGGCCGAAAAATCAAATCTCATGGGGGAAAAGAAAAAGGCCGTCATTTGACGGCCTTTCAAGATTACGTGTCTTTTGGACTCACCCTTCGCAGTATATTTGCCGGGGGTCACTACTTAGTACATTGGTCTCACCCTTCATTAATTATTCGGTTTGTACTCTCCGATGTAATTTCATGGGGTATCACCTAATCTTTGTTTATATCTATCTAAAGGTTTCAGATTGATATTTTTCTATATTTTCTTTTCTTAGGAACAATTCCGGATCACTTCGTTTTTCCCTGCTCTGTTTTTCCTGTACTTAGGATCGAGTGAGGCAAGCCATTTTTTCTTTGCCCGAAAGTGCTAGCAGTCAAACTCGGTGACCCCCAGGTTCTTTGGCATATCTAAACTGTTCATGGGACTCACCGCCTTTCTTTTGATGCTATCTAAAACTTCTGTCCCTTTCTTGTCATCTACAAGATAGCACCCCCTAACAGATTTGTCAATAGTTTTCCACAAACTTTTTTTGGATTGTGAAAAATGACGGGAAGGAAATCCGATTGACAAGGTTTCGCGCATTGGATAAGATGAAATGAGAAAAGAAATGCGGAAAGGAGGTCATCCCATGGCAGAAGAAATGGATTTCGGTCCGGATATCATCAGCCTGTCTGATGAGGATGGCAACGAGCAGGAATTTGAAGTCCTGGACGATCTGGATCTGGACGGCAGCTCCTACATCGCGCTGGTCCCTGTGCTCAGCGACGAAGAGCTTCTGGAGGACAGCGGCGAACTAGTCGTGCTGAAGGTCTGTGAGGAAAACGGAGAAGAATACTTCGAACCCATTCAGGATGAAGCGGAGTTCAATAAGGTCTCTGCAATTTTTATGGAGCGGCTCTCCGATGAATTTGACTTTGTAGATGACGATGAGTAATCGTCTCTCTTAGTACCATCCCTGCCGTCCCCGTGCCTGCTGCTTTTTTATAAATCCAACAAGTATGTAAAAGGGAGTCTTTCGTCAGATGTGGTTTGCAGACCTCCTGCGCAAGCAGACGAAGGGAGCGATGAAGCGTCGAGGAGACACCCGTCCTGTCTGAGAGACGGGTTTACTAAATGCAGCAAACGACTCGGCGGGGTCATAGAACACTCAAGGGACGTTGATCGTCCCTTTCTTTTTTGGAGGAACCATGGCTTACTGGCTGGAACGTACCCAACGGATCCTGGGAGAAGGATCCCTTCAAAAATTGTCTCAGGCGACGGTCGCCGTTCTGGGTCTCGGCGGGGCCGGCTCTGCCGCTGCGGAAGCCCTCGCCCGTTCGGGGATCGGACACCTGATCTTGGTGGACGATGACTGTGTGGAAGAGACCAATCTCAATCGGCAGCTTCTCTCCACGACCGCCGTTCTGGGGAAGGAAAAGGCTCTGGTGATGCGGGACCGGCTGCTGGCGATTCACCCGGAAGGGGATTATCGGCCCTTTGTCGAGCGTCTTCTCCCGGATCACGCCGATTTCCTCTTTGACTGCCATCCGGATTTCATCGTGGATGCGATTGACATGGTCACGGCGAAACTGTTCCTGGCGGAAAAATGCAGGGATCTGGAGATCCCGCTTCTGACCTGCCTCGGGACCGGGAACCGTCTGGACCCCTCGCAACTGAAGGTCGGTGATCTGTCCGAAACAGCCGGCTGCGGGTGTCCCCTGGCCAGAGTCATGCGCAGGGAACTTCATAAGCGGGGGATCGACCACCTTCCGGTCGTCTACTCCACCGAGATGCCTTTGAAACCAGATTCTTCCCCGGAAACAAACGGACGTCATTCACCGGGCTCCAGTGCCTTCGTCCCTCCTTCTGCCGGATTCCTGATGGCTTCCTATGTTGTCCGGTACCTCCTGCGTCCCTAAGAAACGGAGCAATTCATGATCGAAAAAACGTTTGAGACCCCTTGCGGGGTGATCCACTACTGGAGCAATGAGATCCTTCCCGAGCGAAGGTCCCTGGTCTTTCTCCCCGGTCTGACGGCGGACCATCATCTTTTTGACCGTCAGGCGGAAGCATTCGAGTCCACCTGCAACATTTTATCCTGGGATGCTCCCGGGCATGGAGCCTCCCGCCCGTTCCGGCTGGACTTCAGTCTCATGGACAAAGCCGTTTGGCTTCATGAGATCCTTCAAGCCGAAGGGATCTCCCAACCGATTCTTGTGGGCCAGTCGATGGGCGGATATGTCGGTCAGTGTTTTCTGCAGCGGTACCCCGGCGAAGCCGGCGGGTTCGTTTCCATTGATTCCGCTCCCCTGAAGCGGCGGTATGTGACGGCGGCGGAGATCTGGCTTCTAAAGCGGACCGCTCCCATGCTCCGTCTCTTTTCCTGGAAGTCGCTCAAACAGATCGGGGCAAGCGGCTGTGCCAGAACGGAATATGGAAGATCTCTCATGAGGGGATTCCTGGAATCCTATACCAAGGAAGAATACATCCGCCTGTCCGCTCACGGCTACAACATGCTGGCCGATGCCATGGCGGCTGACCTTCCTTACGCTATCGACTGTCCTGCCATCCTGCTCTGCGGAGACAAAGATCAGTCCGGCTCGGCCAAGTGGTATAACCGGCGATGGGCAAAGGGAGAAGGTCTTCCGCTGTTCTGGATCCAAAATGCCGGTCACAACTCCAACACCGACCAGCCGGAGAAGGTCAATGAGATCCTTTCCGACTTTCTGAAAACTCTCCCGGAGGAAGAAGAATGAAACACGGACTGTTTTTGAGCGCAGTCGTCCGGTTCTTCGCCGGCGTTCTGATCGTGGGGGCTCTGCTCTTTCTGCCTGCCGGGACCTGGCGCTACCCCCAGGCCTGGCTTCTTCTGGGGATCCTGTTTGTCCCCATGTTCCTTGCCGGACTCGTCATGATGAGACGGAACCCCGCTTTATTGGAAAAACGGCTCAATGTCAAAGAGCGCGAGTCGGAGCAACGGGAGGTCATCCTGTACAGCGGGATCATGTTTTTAGCCGCCTTTGTCCTCGCCGGACTCAGCTTTCGGTTTCGGTGGATGATGCTCCCGTGGTGGCTAAGCATCGCGGCGGCCGTCCTCTTTTTGGTCGCCTATGCCCTGTATGCAGAAGTGCTGCGGGAAAACACCTACCTCTCCCGGACCATCGAAGTCCAGGAGAACCAGAAAGTGATCGACTCCGGGCTTTACGGGATCGTCCGTCACCCGATGTATTCTGTCACCGTTTTCCTGTTCCTGGCAATGCCTCTGGTCCTGGGTTCTCTGCTTTCCTTTGGGATCATGCTTTTTTATCTCCCGATCATCGTAAAACGGATCCGCAACGAGGAACAGGTGCTGCGGGAAGGACTTCCCGGGTATCCGGAATACTGCAAGAAGGTAAAATACCGGTTGATTCCCTTTCTCTGGTAATGAAAAAAGAAACGGCATGATCTTCGGATCATGCCGTTTTTCTCTTTTGGTGATTCAGGTCCTGTCGATTAAACGGCAGGTCTCTTGTAGTTCGGGTTGGCAGTGACGGTGACTTCCGTGATGCTTTCGCCCGGTCTCATCAGTCTTGCCATAACGACGAATCTCTGCTCGCTGGTGGCACCGAACGCTCTCGTACAGGTGGACAGCGTTACGATCTTATCCGAGGAGTTCACATCGACATCGAAGTTGTGCAGGCTTCTGGCTTTGGCCTCGCTGATGATGTAATTGAGTCCGTCCGCGCCGGGATCGCTGACGATATAATTGAAGGATTCTTCGGTATAGAATACAGCGAAGATCTTCCAGGTCATCTCCTCGGCTTCGGTGGAATAATGGATATACGGGGTGGACTTACAAAAATCCAGCCAGTGGAACGCGGTAAGCTGCGCGAACATGACATCGTTGGCGTTCCCGATTCTCGGCGTTGCCGAGTAGTTGGTCCAGTTGTGTCCGTAGAGAACATTGTTCTGGGAGATCTGGCTGCGGGTCCCGAACTTGGTATCCGAATCCGCCCAAATGACACCATTGCGGTTGTACTCTTTATAGTAGCCCAAAGACTCATAGTACAGGTTGTCCGGACCGACAACGACCGGATAGCTGATATTGGTATTGGGGATCCTCAGCCAGCCGATGACATCACTGTTGACAGCCTTCCAGGAGGCGATGTTCGCCGCTCCGGTTCCATACACGGTATTGATATCGAACGTGCCCCATACCTTTGCAGGCTGTTGCTGCTGTTGCTGACCCTGCTGCTGTTGGCCTTGTTGTTGCTGGCCCTGTTGCTGCTGGCCCTGTTGCTGCTGGCCTTCCTGCGGCTTGATCGAATCCTCCAGCGCCTGGATCCGCTTGGTCAGTTCCGAGGACAGTTCCGCTCCGCTGAGCACCTTGACCGTGGAAACAGCCGGTGTCTCGACGGGGTCTGCCGTCTCGTTCTGATCCGGTGTCGTGGCAGAGGTCTGCTGCTGATCTGCAGGAGTGGTTGCCGGCTTGTTGCTGGCGCTCTTCCCGACCAAATGAATGACACCGAATACTGCTCCGACCAGAACGGCAAGGACGACGACTGCGATGATTGCCGCACGGGTATAGGCCGCTTTTGCCGCCGGAGTCAGTTTTCGTTTCGTTTTTCTTGGCTGATTCTCACTCATAACTGAGCCTCCCAGAAAGACAATTTAACAGGTGTATTGTATCATATCGGCCATAACTTGAAAATTGTTTCATTAAAAATTTACATTTGTGGAAACCCACGATATGATTAAGATACCGCGAAAGGAGTGTCGGTCATGCAAGCAGCGTTTTTTGCCATCCTGTCCCGTATGAAATACATTCAGCGCTGGGGACTCATGCACAATACCCGAACCGAGAACCTCAGTGAGCATACGCTGGAGGTCGCTTATCTGACCCACGCGCTGCTCACTCTGTACAACAAGACCGCCGAGACTCCTCTGGACGTGGGGAAAGCCGTGACCATCGCTCTCTATCACGACTGCAGCGAGATCATCACCGGAGATCTTCCCACTCCGGTCAAGTATTACAACCCGGAGATCAAGGCCGCCTACAAAGAACTGGAAGTCACTTCCGCAAAGAAACTACTTCAGCTTTTGCCGGAAGAATTGGTCGGAGACTATGCGGGCATCCTGCTGCCGGAAGAAGATCCCATGATGATGCGGCTCATCAAGGCTGCAGACCGCCTGTCGGCACTGATCAAATGCCTGGAGGAAAAGAAGCAGGGAAACCTGGAGTTCTCTCAGGCCTACGAGTCGATCCGGAAGAGCTTAGAGGAAATGGAACTCCCGGTCGTCGATCTCTTCCTACGGGAATTCTTACCCGCCTATTCTCTGACGCTCGACGAACTGGGGATCGGTCTGGAATAACCGGGATCCCACAAGTTGCATCGGAAAAGAAAGTGGCACTTTCCTTGTCACTTTCTTTTTTTCTTTGTACAATACCAGTAGAACCACCATCGAACAGGAGGGTATCCCTTGCGCATCCGAAGAAAGCCCTGGGCACGGCCGGAGCTGGCCGCCTGCCCTTATTACCGGGAGGACCCGACTCCCTACCGGAACCAGTGGCGA
>JAEEGL015407347.1_pt1 | contig 11329 bp, 11 predicted proteins | sample 9134231 | NCBI WGS metagenome assembly JAEEGL01 (sample SAMN16246548, study PRJNA631951) | gut metagenome | biome: gut microbiome; feature: rumen; material: fiber-attached | host: Bos | place: Iran: Karaj | collected 2018-10
GCCGCGGAGAGACCGAAGACGTGGTCGTCCTCGTTGATCGTGCCGCCGACGGCGCAAAGGCTGTTGTGGCAGTTGGTCATGGCGTACGGGATCGGGAATTCCTTCAGGCCGCTGGCGCGCGCCGTCTGAATGATGCCGACGTAGGTGATGTCGTGCGAGACGAGCGCATCGAAGTGGATGTGCATGACGCCGCCCTCGTTCGAACTGCTGTGTGCCTCGAGGATCTGGTAAGCGATCGTGCGTTCGCGGCCGCTCGCCTTGTCGACGCCTTCCGGCGCGGGGACAGGTGCGCCGTTCTTCCACAGCATACCTTGTGCGTGATACTGGATCATCGTTTCTGTTTCCTCCCATGTAGTTTTTGAAATGATCTGCAGCGCAGGAACGCACTGCCTCTGATTTTTATTATAAAACGATTCCATGTATAATATCAAATATATTTTTGATATTTTTTCATAGACATTCTCTATCGTTCGAAACTTTTTCTTGCAATTCCCCCTGTGCGTCTGTTATACTGAAATAAAGCGAAAACGCAGTGCGGTCGGTCGGCTTTTCGACGAAAGAAACGGCGTTTTCGGCAATATTTCAGAAAGATACGGCTAAATATCGCCGTATATGGGAGGAAAGCTTGGACGTTTCCCTGTTTTACACGCCGCTGCCGAAGCGGCTCGACGCACGTTATAAAGAGTTTCTATCCTCAACCGATCTGAGAGACGAGGGCGACGCAGACGTCGTCGCGCTCGTAACGGACGACGATTTCAACGTCGTTGCGTGCGGCGCGCGCGCCGGGCACACCTTAAAGCAGTTTGCCGTCTCGCCCGATTTCGAAGGCGAAGGCATTTTTGCGACGGTGCTTTCGGAGCTTCTTTCCGAGGCAGCCCGCGCCGGACAGAAACGGCTTTTCATCTGCACAAAGCCGAAGAACCTCGCCATGTTCGCCTCGATGGGTTTTTATCCGATCGTGGAAACGAAGGACGCGGTGCTGATGGAGGATCGCAAAAACGGCTTTTCCGACTACCTTGCCTCGCTGCCGCGCTACGAGGGCGAATGCGGCGCCGTCGTCATCAACGGCGATCCGTTTACCCTCGGCCATTTGCATCTCTGCGAATACGCCGCCGCGCACTGCGACGCGCTGTACGTCTTTTCGGTCTCGGAGCCCGGCTCGATGTTTACGCCCGACGAGCGGTATGAGATGCTCCTTAAGGGCACGGCGCACCTCAAAAACTGCCACGTTGAGCACACGGATGAATACCTTGTCTCGCGCGAGACCTTCCCCGCCTACTTCATCCGCGACGAGGAGCACGCCGACAAGGTCAAGGCCGATCTCGACGTCGAACTGTTCCGGCAAAGGATCGCCCCTGCGCTGCATATTAAAAAGCGCTTCGTGGGACAGGAGCCGTTTTCGCCGACCACCTGCGCCTACAACCAACGCATGAAGGAGCTTTTGCCAGAAAGCGGGATCGAGCTTATCGAGATCCCGCGGCTTTCCGCGATCAGCGCAAGCCGTGTGCGCGCATTGATTCGCGAAGGCAGCTATGAACAGACCAGAGATCTGGTCCCCGAAACGACCTATGCAGCCATCCTCCGTTACGTTAGCCGAAATGCTTGACGCGCGCGAACGGCGGGCGCAGGCGCAGACGGAACTGCTCCGGCAGGCGGATGAAGCCTCCTGCCTTGTTTCATTTTCGCTGAACATCGCGGGCGACGTGAAGCGCACGGCAAAAACGCGTCTGCTGTTCGACGAGGGACTCCGGGCGTTCGGCGCGTTCGGGTTCTGCGAGCTTACGCGAAAAACGTTTGACGGCGCAACCGGCACGGAGGCGCTGGTCCTTCTGAAAGAGAGCGCGGCAACGGTCAAGGAAACGCTCGAACGGCTTGAAGACGCCTTCCCCGCTGCGCGGCTTTTCGACTTTGACGTGCTGAACGCGGACGGCGAAAAGCTCTCGAGAAGCGTTCCGCGCAGATGCCTCGTCTGCGACGGTCCCGCCGCCGTCTGCGCGCGCAGCCGCGCGCACGGACTGGACGCCGTGAAGGCGGCAACGGAAACGCTGCTCAATGATTTCTGCGCCGATACGCTTGCCTATACCGCGCACCACGCCCTGATATGCGAGCTGGAAACGACGCCGAAGCCGGGGCTTGTGGACAAGCGCAACAACGGCGCGCATACGGACATGAACGTTCCGTTGTTTTTGAAGAGCGCGGCGTCGCTCGTGCCGTATTTCAAAACCGCCGTGCGCCTCGGTCTCGAGGATGCGGGCATGGCGCCGCTGAAGGAGGCGGGGCTCGACGCGGAACGCGCTATGTTTGCCGCAACGAACGGCGTGAACACGCACAAGGGCATGATCTATTCGATGGGACTTTTGCTGTACGGCATGGGAAGGTCGCTCATGCAGGGCGGCGACGCGATCCGCTTCGCCTCGGCGCTCGCACAGACCGACGCGGAAGAACGGCTCGCATCGCGGACAGACACGAACGGCGCGAAGGTCTATGCCGAACACGGCGCACGCGGCGCAATCGGCGAGGCGGCGGATGGGTTCTTCCACGCGTGCTACTGCGCGGACCGCATCATGGCGCATCGCGATTTCGAAAACCCCGGCGCGCTGGCGCTCTGCGACGTGATGGTCGTGCTCAGGGATACCAATCTTCTGCACCGCGGCGGCGAAGAAGGACTTCGGTTTGCGCGCGAAAGCGCATACCGGATCGCGCTTTTACCCGAAAGCAAACGGATCGCGGCACTCGAGGCGTTTGACCGCAAACTGACCGAACGCAATCTCTCCCCCGGCGGCGCGGCGGATATGCTCGCGCTCGGGTATCTGATCGACGCATGGCGTACACTTTCGAAGGATCTGTGGGAGGTGAACGCATGACGCTGCAGCAGCTCCGGTATTTTTGCGTGACCGCCGAAGTATTGCACTACACACGCGCGGCGGCGATGCTCTATATCTCACAGCCAAGCCTTTCCTACGCGCTTTCAAAGCTTGAAAAGGAACTCGGTATGCCGCTGTTTGAAAAACAGGGCAAGCAGATCGCGCTGACCAAATACGGCGCGGAATTTTTGCCGTACGCCAGACGCGCGCTCTCCGAACTCAGCAAGGGCCAGGAACGATTGAAGGAGCTGCGCGCGCCGGACGCGGGGATCATCAATCTCGGGTATATTTACAGCGTCAGCTTTTCGGTGCTGCCGGCGTTCGTCGATCGGTTTTATGCGCATCTCGGCAGCCGCCAGACCGCGTTCCGCTTCCATCAGGGCATGGCAGGCGGGCTCATCGAACAGCTTCTGAACGGCTCTCTGGACCTTTTGATCGCCGGAAAACCCGATATCGACTCTGTGGAATACCTGCCGATCGCAAAGCAGGAGTTCTTTCTGACCGTGCCGCCGACGCATCGCCTTGCAAACCGCGATTCTGTGGCGCTTGCCGAGATTGCCGGAGAACAGTTCGTTTCGATCACGCACGAAGCGATCATTTACCGCGAGCTCGCCGACAAGTTCAAAAAAGCGTCTTTTCTCCCGAACATCGTGTTTGAAGCGGACGAATACAGCTCGATCGCCGCGTCCGTCACGACCGGCGCCGGCGTAGCCATTATGCCGAAGCTCCCGATCCTCGACAATTTCAATCTGAAGCTGATCCCGTTTTTCGATGTGCCGATGGTTCGCGACGTCTGTCTTCTGCGCTACGGACGCCACGCCGTGTCCCCCGCCGTACAGAGCGTCTGGGACTTTGCAAAGCTTGTATCCGAAACCGGTGGGATTCGGTAACGGTAAACGGAAAACCCGCCGAAACGGCGGGTTTTCCGGTGTTCGGATATGTTTTTACGGTTTGATGGGTTTGATCGGGAGCCGCTTGAACCGCAGGATCTTCAGTTTCAGCGGCGTGAACTCGACCGTCTCACCGTTCATGACGACGTGCTTGTCCATCAGGAAATTCTCAATGCCGCTGAACGACATCGTATAGACGATCTCTTCCCCTTCGTCGTTCAGCTTCGGAAGTTTGTGCAGCAGGACCGTGTAGGTTCCGTCGAGATTGTCGACGACCTCAACAGCGTCGCGGTACTGTTCGGTGATCTCCTCTTCGTCCGCAAAGATCTGCAGGCGATCCGCAACCTCTTCCGGCGTCGGGCAAACCGCTTCACTGTCTTCGATCGCCCAAACCATTCCGACCGTGAACTGTACGGCGGAACGAACCGTCAGCGTCGTGTCCTCCGGCGTCACACGCTTTGCAGACAACAGGATCTGATAAGAATTGTTGTCTCCGATCACGTAGTTGTCCGGGTAGTAGAAATACAGGCAGTAATCGGACGGATGTTCCGTGCTGCCGATGAGATCGTGATACGCGTCGATATACTTCTGCGGGAAAACGTAATCCGCCTGGTTCTTATGGTCCGCGTTTCCGTGGTGGATGATCGCTCCGAGAACGCAGCCGCCCTCGTAGAACACGTAATTCCCGTTTTCGTCCCGGATCGGCGTGCCGTTTTCATTGCGCATCACAAGGCTGTTGCCGTTCTCATCGAATTCAACGAAGCACTTCGGATCCGTAAAGTTCTTGATCGCCATATAGGCCAGATACCTTATTTCATCGTCATCGAGCCCGTGCGCGCTCTGCACCTCCGGGCTGCGGTAGATAACGGACAGGACGTGATCGTACAGTTCCTGCGCGGAGATCGCGTCGTTCTTGTTCCGCGCATACCGATACAGCAGCTCCGGCGTCGCAATGTACTCACGGTAATTGCTTTCGCCCGTCGGATTCTTCTTGCCGTGGTTGAAGCAGTACGCGGCGACGGAATTGCCGTTTCCGGTGACGGTATACAGCTCGAGCCCGATATGCTGCGCGTTGTTGCAGATTGCGCCGTGATCGTGGTCGTACCGGACGCTGCCCGTAAACGCCGCCTGTTCCTCCGCGGTCCGTTCGACAGTCAGCACGACCGGCTCCGCTTCCTCCATATAATCATCCGAAACGGTCAGATTCGTGATCGTGTATTCTCCCTCTCCGAGGAAGAACAGGCGGTCATCACCCGCGTTCCAGACTTCGACGATATTGCCTTCGGAATCCGACAGCTGCAGTACAGCGTCGTTTACCTGAGCACCGCTGTCATCTGCAACGGAAATGAAAACGGGTCTTTCAAACTCAGGCGCCGGATTCTTTTCTTCGCCTTCTGCCAAAACCGTACCCCAGACGGACAGCAGCATCGCGAGCGATAAGAAAACAGCAAACGTCTTTTTCATGGTTTCCCCTCCTTTTCATAATACCGATCTATCGGATCTTCCTCCGATTAATTATACTATAGTACCTGGAAATGTATTGTGCAAGGGATTATTTGCATTTTTATGCATAAATCGCAAAAATAATATATTATCTGGACAAATTGTGGGAAATGTATGGACAAATAAAAAAAGCCTGCCGAAAAAGCGCGGCTTTTCGGCAGGTCAGTCGGACGCTTACTGCGGCATGGTCGACGGATCGACGCGTTCGATGATGAAGGAGTTCTGAATGAAGCCCATCTTCATATGCACCTTTACGCAGATGAACGGTTCATTCGGCGTAAGCGTGATCACCGGGTCGTTGCACTTGCGGTTCATGCCGCAGACGACGTGCATCTGATACGAGCCGTACGGAAGCGGGAAGATCAGCGATTCCTTGTTGCCGACCGCGCCGAACGGAATGTTGTTGATATAGATGCCGAAGCCGTTTGCCGCACCGACAAAGTTGCCCATACGGTATAAAGCGATCGCCGCAGGCTGGTTGACGTCGAGCGGCGTTCCGCACTTCGGGCAGGGACCGGAGCCGAGAAGGTTCACGACGTTTCCGCAATGCGGACACTTCATACGAAAAGATTTTGCCATAGAGTCATCCCCCTTGTCTGATTTCATGTTATATTATACTCCGTGTACCGATCGCTGTCAATCGTGCCGCCGGCCGATCAAGCGCTTTCGTTTGCGTTCCGTATTTGTATCTTGCATCAACGACGGAAATTCGCTACAATAAGAATCATGGATGTATGGACTCAAATCGGAAGGAGCTATTTATGAAACCGTTTTTTCGCATACTGAGCCTGTTTTTGCCGGTGCTGCTGATCGCCGCCTGCGGTAAAAACCCGCCTTCCCAGACAGCGGAACCCGTGCCGGAGTCCGTCGCCGCAACGCCCGAACCGACGGTCGAGCCGACGCCTGAACTGATCGTGATCATCGAACCGACGCCGGGACCGACGCTCGCGCCGGCGCCTACGCCCGCGCCGACCGCAACGCCCGCGCCGACCCCTGAACCGACCGCGGAGCCCACCGCAACGCCCGAGCCCACCGCAACGCCCGAGCCGCGGGAGGATGATTTCTCCGCACATTTTCCGGATTATGATACCGGAACCGACGCCGATTACAGCTATCAGAGCGACAATCTGCGCATTGCGATCCGCGTATATCATGAGACCCTGCCGGATCGGAGCCAGAATCGGGAGCTGAGCGAAGTCTACTATGTCGCAGACATCTGGATCCGCAATCTGGACGCGTTCCGTACTGCCTTTGCCAACGGTGAATATGACAAAGGCACCGAAGAAGGAAACGTTCTTGCCCGCCGTATGAATGCAGTGCTTGCGGTCAACGGCAGCTATTACCAGGGACTGGTGCTGCAGAACGGCGTGATTTATCACGGGCTGCGGCAAAGCAAAGGCTGGAATTCCGATTCCGTTTGTCTGTTCTATCGGGACGGCACGATAAAAACCTTCTATCTTCCTTCAGAGCCTTTGAATCTCAATCGCGAGATCGAAAACGGCGCGCTCTACGGATGGCAGTTCGGACCGATCATCATCCGCGATTATCAGGAGGCGCCCGGCGCGACCAATTACCGCAACATGGGATATAAAGCACGCAATATGTTCGGCGTTTACGAGCCGGGGCACTATGTGATCGTGACCTGTGACAATCGCGAAAACGAGGGCGCGTTCGGCATGAATGAAAACATGATGGTCGAGATGATGCTGTCGCTCGGCGTAAAAGATGCGTTCAATCTCGACGGCGGCACAAGCTCGGTCATGGTCTTTATGGGAACGGTCGTGAACCACCCGACCATACGCAACGAAAACGGCCAAAAACTGGAGGGACGTCCGATCGCGGATATGCTGATTTTCGGTGACTGCGATGAAAACGGCGAGTTCCGGGATCTTTCCACACTCTCACCGTCCCGGTTCAAGGATTGATTGCAAAAGCAAAAAACGGCAGCGCGCGCTGCCGTTTTTTTGATTCTTTATTGTCCTTCTTTCAGAGCAAGATTCTTTTCATACGCGGCGATCACCGCTTCCATCGCGGCGCTTCGGAATCCGCCCTTCTCCAACGCGCGTATACCCTGGATTGTGCTGCCCGCAGGCGAGCAAACGACGTCCTTGAGCTTTCCCGGCTGTTCGCCGGTGACGCGCGCCGCCCTTGCCGCGCCTTCAACCGTTTGCGCCGCATACAGAAGCGCCTTGCTTCGCGGCAGTCCGCAGGCGACCGCGCCGTCCGCCAGCGCTTCCAAAAACAGATCGACGAACGCCGGGCCGCAGCCCGCGATCGCGCTTGCCGCATCAATGAGATGCTCCGGGATCGGATCGAGCGTACCCGCATCCTTCAAAAGCGCCGCAAACGCGGAAAGTTCCCCGTCCGTCACGTCCTTTCCGCAGTAGGTGACGATCCCCGCGCCGACCGTGATCGGCGTGTTCGGCATCATGCGGATCACCGGATATGCCCCGCCGGAAAGCGTTTGGATCGTTTCGGCTGTGAGCCCCGCCGCCATCGTGACCAGTACGAAACGATCGGTCCGCGCCGCAAAAACAGGCGTAAGCGCCATCAGGACGCCCGGCATCATCTGCGGCTTGACCGCAAGAAAAATGAGCCCGCACGTTTTTGCGATCTCTTCGTTGGTCGAAACGCGCGCGTGCAGTTCCTTTGCAAGCGCTTCGGCTTTTTCGACCGTTCGGTTGGAAAGGTACAGAACCGTTTCGGGCTGTGAAGCATGGATCAGCTTTGCAACGGCGCCGCCCATTGCGCCTGTGCCGATTACGCCGACGGTATCAAGCATGGCTTACTCCTTTTTGTCCGCAAGATGGAAAAAGCGCGTCGGGATGTGGCAGTAGCCGCCCGGATTTTTGTCGAGATATTTCTGGTGATACGCCTCGGCGGAAAAGAAGTTCAAAAGCGGCTTGACCTCGACCGCGAGAGGCTTTCCCTCCTTCGCTTCGATCTCCTTGTACACCGTCTCGATCTCCGGGATCTGGCTTTCATCCGTATAATAAATCCCGGTGCGGTACTGTATGCCCGCATCCATGCCCTGCCGGTTCACGGACGTCGGGTCGATGACCTGAAAATAGAAACGCAAAAGCTCCTCGAGAGAAAGAACGCTCTCGTCGTATACGACGCGCACCGTCTCCGCATGGCCGGAATTATCGCACACCTCGCGATAGCTCGGCGAACGGTCGGGTCCGTTTGCGTAGCCGACCTCGGTCTCTTTTACGCCGTCGAACTGGTCCAAGAATTTCTGCATTCCCCAAAAGCATCCGCCCGCCAGACAGATCGTTTTCATGCGCCGTCCTCCTTATTTCCACTTCGCCTTCGCCTGCGGGCATTTCTCCTGCATCAGCGCCTTGAACGACGCTTCCGTTGTGCCGTCCGCAAAGCCGGTTTTGGATACCATGAGCAGCTGCCGCGCGGCCGTGCGCATCAGCAGCAGATCACGCGTTTCCGTAAACCGCGCAAACGATTCAAAGCGGAACGCGACCTCGCTGTCGTTCGCGGCGTTGTGCATACGTACGCCTTCCGGCTCGACCGTCACGGTCAGCTCGGCGTTTTCGCCGTACGCCTCCTTGATCCGCTTCATGGTCCTGCTGCCGTACAGCCGCGGCAGCAGAAAATGCTGCGCGATCACCGCGACGACCGCAATGCCGAGCGCGATCAGCGGAACAAGATTGTCCCTGCTGAAGAACGGCTGCTGCGAGAGCAGCGCAGACAACAGCAGCACCAGCGCCATCAGCACGACAAAACCGAACAGCAGCAGATCGGAAAACCGCGTCATGTCGCTGTACGCCTGCGCGTAATGCTCACGCGTCGGGGTAAAAGAATTCTTTGCAAGAACGGTGCGTTCGTTTTCTTCCATTTTGCTCCTCCTTTTATTCCGCGGGCATATTTCCGAACAGCCCGCAAAGCCTGATCAGGATCTCTACGTTCTTTTCCATCGACGGGATCGGCACGTACTCGAACCGCCCGTGCGCATTCTCATAGCCTGCCGAGAGATTCGGGCTCGGCAGTCCCCGCCAGCTCAGCGCCGACCCGTCCGTCCCGCCGCGGAACGGCTCCGTCTTCGGCTCGACGCCGCTCATACGGATCGCTTCGGTGAGGTTTTCGATCAAAAACGGGTATTCGTCGATCACATCCTTCATGTTGCGGTAGGACTGCTCGACGGAAAGCGAAACGCGTTCCGCGCCGTATTGCGCCTGCAGCGTTTCCGCGCATTTTTCAAGGTACGCTTCGCGATGCCGGAACTGCACGCGATCATGGTCGCGGATGATCAGAACGACCTTCGCCTGCTCGACGTCCGCGTTTACGGCGATCACATGGAAAAAGCCCTCGCGTCCCGACGTGTACTGCGGCTTTTCAAAGCGCGGCAGCATCGAAAGAAACTCCGCCGCGACGTCCGCCGCGTTGACCATGATGCCCTTCGCCGTCGCCGGATGTACGCTTAAGCCCTTGACGGTGAACGTCGCTTCCGAAGCGTTGAACGTCTCGTCCATGTAGTAACCGAGGTGATCGCCGTCGATCGTATAGGCCTCCTTTGCACCGAAGCGGTCGAGGTCCAGATCCTTTGCAAGTCCCCCGACCTCCTCGCCCGGCGTGAACGCCAGCGACACCGGTCCGTGCAAAATCTCCGGATGCGTAAGAAAATGTTCCGCCATCGTCATGACCGAAGCGATCGCCGCCTTGTCGTCGCCGCCCAGAAGCGTCGTGCCGTCGGTAAGAACGAGGTCCTGTCCGACGTACCCGAGCAGGTTTTGGAAATCCTTCGGCGACATGACGATCCCCTGTTCCCTGTTCAGCACGATCTCACCGCCGTCGTAATTTTCGAGAACCCAGGGCTTCACGTTTGCGCCGGGCGCATCCGGCGCGGTGTCCATATGCGTGACGAATCCGATCGGGCGTCCGCCGCCGTCCGGCATCGTCGACGGGAGCTTTCCGTAGACCACGCAGGCCGTTTCGTCGAGAAACACCTCGCTTGCGCCGATCGAGATCAGCTCCTCGCAAAGCATCCGCGCAAGGTCGAACTGCTTCTGCGTCGTGGGCGTGTCCTTGCCGTAATGGTCGGATTGCGTGTCGACCTTCGCATAGCGGATCAGCCGCTCCTTCACCTTCTCATAAAACTGCGTTCGCTCCATTCCGTTGCCTCCCGTGCGGTATGATAGGAACAGTATACCACAACCCGGCGGGCCGTGTAAATGCGCCGCGGAAAAATATCGCGGCAAAGCGCAGCAGGCGGTCGGCAGCGCGGGGAAAGGCGCTTGCGTTCGCCGACCGATGTGGTATAATGGGCATATCGAACAAAGGAGCGTCGAGAATATGAAGATCCTGGTCCTGAACGGCAGCCCCAAGGGAGAAAAGAGCGATACGCTGCACATCACGCGCGCGTTTTTAGACGGCATGCAGTCCGCGGCGCCGCAGGACGTGACGCTGGTGCACGTCAACGAACGGAATATCTCCTTTTGCACCGGCTGTTTCGTCTGCAAAAAGAACGGCGGCATCTGCGTGCTGGACGACGACATGAAAGCGATCCTGGATGCGATCCTTACAAGCGACCTTCTGATCTTCAGCTTCCCGCTGTATTCCTACGGCATGCCGGGCGCGCTGAAAAACGTGATCGACCGCATGATGCCGCTGTCCTCCTGGAACATGGTGAAAAACGCTGAGGGCAAGTACGGACATCGGATGCAGTACGACGTCGATAAGCTGCATTATATGATGATCTGCGGCTGCGGGTTCCCGAACTCCAAGCACAACTTCGAGGGCGCAGTGCGGCAGTTTACGCTGAAATTCCCGGAGCGCAGCACCGTCGTCACGGTCCCCGAAAGCCCGATGTTCAACATTCCGCAGGCGGCGCAGTTCGTCGCTCCGCGTCTATTGGCGCTGAAGGCCGCCGGCGCGGAATACGCCCCGACCGGCGCCCTCTCTCCCGAGACCCTGCAAGCAATCTGCTCCCCGATGATCCCCGAGGAAATCTACGCCCAGTTTGCCAACGGCGAACGTCGCTGAAAGCCGGACGGTTTATTACCATCTGCGCAGCGTACCCGGCAGACGATCGAAACGGAGAGGAGCCGCAGTCGGGCA
>JAEEGL015648268.1_pt1 | contig 11329 bp, 7 predicted proteins | sample 9134231 | NCBI WGS metagenome assembly JAEEGL01 (sample SAMN16246548, study PRJNA631951) | gut metagenome | biome: gut microbiome; feature: rumen; material: fiber-attached | host: Bos | place: Iran: Karaj | collected 2018-10
AGACTGAACATGATGCTGAAACATATTGAAAAAGAACGCAACATGGATCAGATCGAGCAGGAGATCAACGAAAAAGTCAAAGAGAGCGTTGAAGGAAGCCAGCGTGATTATTACTTAAGAGAGAAGCTTAAGGCCATTAAGGACGAACTGGGCGGCTCTGAAGGTGGTTCCGATATAGACGATCTTAAGGAAAAAGTTGAGAATGAACCGTATCCGGAAAACGTCAAGGCGAAAGCCAGAGAAGAATTCAAACATTACGAAATGCTTCCGCCTACCACAGGAGAGACCGGCGTCATCCGGACTTATCTGGAATGGCTTCTGAATGTTCCTTGGTATCAGAAATCGGAAGACAAGAACGATCTGCAGGAAGCTTCCCGCATCCTGGACGAAGATCATTACGGTTTAACGAAAGTCAAGGAAAGAATTCTTGAATATCTGGCTGTCAAACAGATGACGAATTCCTTGAAATCTCCGATCATCTGTCTTGTTGGACCTCCAGGTGTCGGTAAGACTTCGCTGGCAAAATCGGTTGCTAGAGCGCTTGACAGAAGATTTGTCAAGATCTCTTTAGGCGGAGTGAGAGATGAAGCCGAGATCAGAGGCCATAGAAGAACCTATCTCGGATCCATGCCTGGACGTATTATCCAGGGCATGAAACGGGCAGGAACGCTGAATCCGGTTTTCCTGATCGATGAAATCGACAAGATGTCTTCCGACTACAAGGGAGATCCATCCAGCGCCATGCTGGAAGTACTGGATCCGGAACAGAACACGCAGTTCTCGGACCATTATCTGGAAGAGCCTTACGATCTTTCCGATGTTCTGTTCATCTGTACTGCCAACTACCGCGAGAACATACCGGCAGCGCTTCTTGACCGTCTGGAAATCATCGAACTGTCCAGCTATACGGAAATCGAAAAGCTGAATATCGCCAGAAAACATCTTTTAGGCAAGCAGATCGGCATCAACGGTCTGAAAGAATCGCAGATTTCCATTTCCGACGACATGATTCTCTATATTGTCAGACATTACACAAGAGAAGCCGGTGTCAGACAACTGGAAAGAATATTAGGTACGCTTTGCCGCAAAACAGTTCTCTCTATTCTGAAAGAAAAGAAAAAAAAGATCACAATCACCAAAAAGCAGATCAACGAATGGCTTGGCCATGAAATCTACGACTACGGTACGAAAGAAAAGAAAAATCAGATCGGTGTTGTCACCGGACTGGCGTATACATCATTCGGCGGCGATATTCTTCCTGTCGAAGTGAATTACTTTGAAGGAAAGGGCAGCCTGATCGTTACCGGACAGCTTGGCGATGTCATGGTTGAATCCACGAAGATCGCGCTTGACTTTATTAAGGCGAATACGAAAAAATACGGCATACCGATTGAATTCTATGAGAAACATGACATTCACATTCATGTTCCGGAAGGTGCCGTACCGAAAGACGGACCTTCTGCTGGTGTAACGATCACGACCGCCATCGTATCCGCTTTGACGAACACTCCTGTCAAGAAAGATCTTGCCATGACCGGTGAAGTCACTTTAAGAGGAAATGTTCTTCCGATCGGCGGTTTAAAGGAAAAATCCCTCGCTGCGCATCGCAGCGGCATCAAGACGATCATCATTCCGAAAGGAAATATGAAAGATCTTGATGATATTCCAGAAACCGTTAAGGAAGAAGTAACGTATATTCCTGTAGAAAAAGTCGATCAGGTCATTAATGAGGCGCTGGTCCGTGATTAGTTTTATCAAGAGCGCCAAAGCGACGAAGGATTTTCCCGCAAGCGAAAAAGAGATCGTCTTTGTCGGCAGAAGTAATGTCGGAAAGTCGTCTTTGATCAACTCGCTGTACAAAAAGGATCTTGCCTATACCGGAAAGACGCCCGGAAAGACCCGAATGATCAATTTCTTCAATATCGATGATATATATACCGCAGTCGATGTTCCGGGATACGGCTATGCCAGAAGATCGCAGAAAGAGGCGATAGAATACGCTTCGATGATGGATGATTATTTTGATCGAACAGACAAAATCAGACTTGTCATTCAGATCACCGATGTACGCATCGGACCGACGCAGGATGACATCGACATGGAAGAATACCTGAAAGACAGAAAGTTGAACTACGTCATTATCGCAAACAAGATCGACAAGCTTTCAAACAATCAGCTTACGAATGCCAGGCATAAACTTTACCGCGACAGAGTCAATGTGATCTACGTATCGGCGGAGAAGAAAAAGAATATCGATCAGGTAAAGGAATATATTGATAGATATATTTCCGACTAGGATTTGCCTTTATTTGAAAGATAAATTATAATTTAAAAGACGTTGAAGGAAAGAAAGTAATCCTGATCGGAAACATAGAGATATAAGGGCTGGTGGAACTTATACTGGATAGGATGAAAATGTTGTTTCGGAGTCTACATTCGTACGTATGTCTGCGTTAAAGACTTAAGTAACAAGTTAAGGTGGTACCTCGCGATCAGCGACCTTTTGCCACCTTTTTTCTTTAGGAGGAACGAATTATGCTGGAGAGTAAATATGTAGCCAAACAGGTCGAAGAAGGAAAGTATCAGGAATGGCTGGATCGCGGTTATTTTGAATGCGGCGACATGTCGAAAAAGCCTTACTGTATCGTCATTCCTCCACCAAACGTTACAGGAAAACTGCATCTTGGTCATGCCATGGACAATACGATTCAGGATCTGCTTGCCAGATACAACCGTTTGAAGGGATATGATGTCCTTTGGGTTCCGGGCATGGACCATGCCGGAATCGCGACTCAGGCCAAAGTCGATGAAAGACTGAAAAAGCAGGGCATTTCCCGTTACGATCTGGGAAGAGAAGGGTTCTTAGAAAAAGCCTGGGAATGGAAACACGAGTATTCGGACTTCATCCGTTCACAATGGGCTAAATTAGGAAATTCAACCGATTATAGGAAAGAAAGATTCACTCTGGATGAAGGCCTTTCTTCTGCCGTTACGAAAGTATTCGTTACTTACTACAAAGAAGGACTGATCTACAGAGGCAAGAGAGTCATCAACTGGGATCCTGAAGCAAGGACTGCATTAAGCAATATCGAAGTCATTCATAAAGATGTAGAAGCATACATGTACTACATCAGATACAATCTCGAAGACGGAAGCGGAACTTTTGAAGTCGCTACGACAAGACCGGAGACGATGTTCGGAGATGTATGCATCGTTGTCAACCCGAACGATGAAAAAGTTAATCATCTGATCGGTAAGAAAGCGATTAACCCGGCTAACGGAAAAGTCCTTCCTATCATCGGCGATGAATACATCGAGATCGGTTTTGGTACAGGCATCATGAAATGTACGCCTGCCCATGATCCGAACGACTATCAGATCGCGATCAGACATGGTTTAGATATGCCGGTTTGCATGAACGAGAACGGAACGATGAATGAGCTATGCGGCGAATTCAACGGCCTGGACAGGTTTGTATGCCGTGAGAAGCTCCTAGAGAAATACAAGAACGAAGGAGCATTCGTAAAAGCTGAAAAAATCACACACTCCGTTGGTCATTCCGAAAGAACCGGCGTAATGGTGGAACCGTATCTTTCCAATCAGTGGTTCGTCAAGATGAAACCGCTGGCCGATGCCGTACTTAAGGCTCAGGAAGATCCTGATACCAGGATCAACTTCTATCCGAAAAGATTCGAGAAGACCTTCAGCCAGTGGCTGGAAAACATTGAAGACTGGTGCATTTCCAGACAGCTGTGGTGGGGCCATCGTATTCCTGTTTGGTATCACAACGAAACCGGTGAAGTATATTGCGAATGTGAACCTCCGAAGGACATCGAGAACTGGCATCAGGATGAAGATGTTCTTGATACATGGTTCTCCAGTGCCTTGTGGCCGTTTACCGTCTTAGGATGGCCTGAAGATACGGAAGACTTCAGACGCTACTTCCCGACATCCTGCATGGTAACAGGATATGACATCATCTTCTTCTGGGTTGCCAGAATGGCGTTCTCCGCCAGACACTTCTGCAATGACGTCCCATTCAAGGATTGTCTGATCCACGGCCTGATCAGAGATGAAAAGGGCCGGAAAATGTCCAAATCCTTGGGAAACGGAATCGATCCGATCGATCTGATCGACAGATACGGTGCCGATGCGCTTAGACTGTTCCTTTCGACCAATTCAACGCCTGGTCTCGACATGAACTATTCGACGGAAAAGATGGAATCCGGATGGAACTTCATCAACAAGCTCTGGAACGCTTCAAGATACGTTCTGATGAACAGGGATGATTCCTATGAATACCATAGGCCTGATCATTTATCCGATACCGATCACTGGATTTTGAACAGACTGAATCAGGTCATCGATTCCGTTACATCCAATCTGGACAAATATGAACTGGCAATCGCCGGCAACGAGATCATTTCCTTTGTCTGGAACGATTTCTGTTCGATGTTCATCGAGTTTACGAAATCGGCATTGAACGGAGAAGACAAGGATCTTAAGAAACACACGCTGGATACGCTGATCTATGTTCTGGAAGCCGTTCTTAAGCTTCTACACCCATTTATCCCGTTCGTCACGGAAGAAATCTATCAGAACATCCATTCGAAAGATGTTTCGATCATGAAAGAATCATGGCCTGAGATCTTCAGTGAAGTAGACAGGAACAAGGCCGAAGCCATCGACAAGCTGATCGAAATCATCGTTCAGTCCAGAACGATCCGTATGGAAAACAACATCAAACCGTCCAAGGAACTTCATATCATGGTAGAAGGTCTTGATGCGGATGATTCAATCCGCCAGATCCTGTACAGGATGACGAAACTGAACATCATCGATTCAACCGATGAAGAAACCATAGTCAGACCTACCACTTACGGTAAAGTAACATACATCATGGATGAGATCGTCGACAAGAAAGCCGAACTGGAGAAGATCGAGAAAGAACTCACAAGGCTTGAGGCAGAGATCGACAGATCGGAAAAAATGTTAGGTAACGAAAGATTCGTATCGAAAGCTCCGGCAGAAAAGGTCGAGGAAGAAAGAAAGAAGCTGATCAGCTACCGCAATTCATATGAGACGCTGCTGGAAAAGAAGAAGGAACTCAACTGATGGACAGAAAAAAGCTAATAGCGGCTATAGGCGTTACAACTGGCATATCTTATCTTTCCTATAAGCTGATCAGCGAGGAGATGTTTAATCGTATCTTCTCCAGCAGACATCATGAACCGTATCTGAAACCTGAAATCAAGAATCGGATAGATTCTTTCGACATGAAAAAGGTTCAAAGAGATTCATTTGACGGATTAAAGCTTTATGCGGAAGATATTCACAATCACGCTCATAACAGGTATATCATCATGGTGCACGGCATCTGGTCAAGAAGAGAAAACATGTATGAAAGGGCAGTCGAATTTGACAGGCTCGGTTATAATGTTCTGATCGTAGACCAGAGAGGTGCCGGAGAATCGGACGGCAAGTATTATACCTATGGATTCAAGGAATCTCTGGATCTTCTGATCTGGATCGATTATCTTGCTTCTACGTATAATGACGTTCAGATCTGTCTGTATGGCGTTTCTATGGGTGCGGCTACCGTGATGATGGCTTCGGCAAATCAGCTTCCGGAAGCCGTTAAATGCATTGTCGAGGACTGCGGATATTCGTCGATGAAAGAAGAACTGGATCATGTCTTAAGAAAAGACTACAAGCTTGCCTATACCGGAATCGTACTGAAACTGATCGAAAACAGGATGCAGGAAGAATTCGGTATGAACTTTGAAGATGTCAACATCAAGAAATTCCTGGAAAACAACGACATTCCGATCCTGTTCGTACATGGTACGGCCGATGATTTTGTTCCTTACAGCATGGCAAAGATCCTCTACAACCACAACAAAGGTTCCAAGAAGTTCTATCCTGTAGAAAATGCAGGGCATACGGAAGCCAATACCGATCCGGACTACTACAGGAACATCGACGGTTTTATCAAGTCGTATCTTGCGTGATTTATTGACAAAACATAACGAAAAAACTATAGTAGTTGATAGAAACAGCGAATAAGACACGACCGTATGGCTGTTGTTTAAAGAGAGACTGTGGCCGGTGCAAACAGTTAACGATCCCATACGGTTACTACTTAGGAGTTTCTCCTTAATCGGAAGACGTTACTCGCGTTAAGAGTTCAAGTAAGAAAATAGGGTGGTACCTCGCTTCATTGCGACCTTAGTGCCACCTTTTTTATAGGGAGGATTATTATGATCAACATCAAGGAAAACGAAGAGTTAAGTATTCTGAACCATTCCTGTGCCCATCTGATGGCCCAGGCTGTGAAACATCTCTTCCCTCATGCCAAGTTCTGGGTAGGTCCGGTCATTGAAGAAGGTTTCTACTATGACATCGATCTGGGAGAAGATGCGATCAAGGACGAAGACATTGAGAAGATCGAGAAGGAAATGAAGAAAATCGTCAAGGACGGAAAGAGAATCGTCCGTCATGAGCTTAGCAGAGAAGAAGCTCTGGAGATGTTCAAGGACGACGAATACAAGATCGATCTGATCAACAACATGGACGATTCTACGGTCATCTCCTGCTATACGCAGGGTGATTTTACCGATCTTTGCAGAGGCCCTCATGTAGAATCCGTCAAAGATATCAAGTATTTCAAGCTGATCAAGTATTCCGGTGCCTACTGGAAAAACGACGCCAAGAATAAAATGCTGCAGAGAATCTACGGCATCGCATTCTATAACGAAGAAGATCTTAAAGCGCATTTGGCCGAACTGGAAGAGGCAAAACAGCGCGACCACAGAAAGATCGGCAAGGAACAGGAACTGTTCATGAACCATGTTCTGGTAGGTTCAGGTATGCCGATGTGGCTGCCGAACGGCGCTATCATCAGAAAACAGCTGGAAAACTACATCTACGAAAAGGAACAGAAGCTCGGCTATGAACACGTCTACACCCCATGTGTCGGTACTGTAGATCTGTACAAGACTTCCGGACACTGGGATCACTATAAAGAAAACATGTTCCCGATGATGGAAGTAGAGAACGAGAAGTTCGTCTTAAGACCGATGAACTGTCCTCATCACATGCTGATCTACAAGAACAAGCTGCATTCCTACCGCGATCTTCCGGTCAGGATCGGTGAATTCGCTACAGACTTCCGTTATGAAGCCAGCGGAGCTGTAAAAGGGCTGGAAAGAGTCAGATGCATGTGCCAGAACGATGCCCATCTGTTCGTTACGCCGGAACAGATCGCCGATGAATTCAAACGTGTAGTGACTCTGATCCTTGATGTATATCGTGATTTCGGTATCACGAACTATAAATTCCGTCTTTCATTAAGAGATCCACAAGACAAAGAGAAATACTTCGATGATGACGACATGTGGAATGAAGCAGAGAGTAGATTAAGAGAAGTTCTGAACAGTTTAGGTGTCAAGTATTTTGAAGCGATCGGCGAAGCCGCTTTCTACGGTCCGAAACTCGACGTTGAAGTAAAACCGGCTGTTGGTCCGGAAATCACTCTTTCAACCTGTCAGCTGGACTTCCTGCTTCCAAGAAGATTCGAACTGAACTACATAGATTCCAATGGAGAGAAGCAGACTCCGGTTGTCATCCATAGAGCGATCTTCGGTACATTCGACAGATTTACCGCCTATCTGATCGAAGAGACAAAAGGAGCGTTCCCGCTCTGGCTTTCTCCAAAACAGGTCGCCGTTATACCTGTTCACTTCGAAAGACATACCGATTACGCCTATAAGGTATGCGATCTGCTGAAAGAAAAGGGCGTAAGAGCCTATGTAGTCGCCAGAAACGAGAAACTTGGCTACAAGATAAGGGAAGCCCAGTTAAGCAAGGTTCCTTATCAGCTGGTCGTTGGTGACAATGAAATGGAAAACGAATCCGTAAATGTCAGAAGATACGGCATAGAAGGATCGCAGTCCATGAAACTCACCGATTTCGCCGAAAAGATCCACGACGATATTGTAAACAGAAAGTAGTCACAAAAAAGGTATAGCACAAAGCTATACCTTTTCTTTATTTCAGTTTTTCGATGATCTGATCCAGCGTCAGTTCCCGAACTTCAGGATCTTTTCTTCCCTTGAATTCAAAGATTCCTTCCGTGGCTTTCTTGCCAACGGTAATACGGTAAGGAATGCCGATCAGTTCAGCATCATTGAACTTTACTCCCGGTCTTTCATCACGGTCATCCAGTATGCATTCGATACCAAGTTCGTTGAACTTATCGTACATTTCGTTCGCAATACGGCACTGTTCTTCATCTTTTGTGATCATAATCAGGATGATCGCCTTGTACGGTGCAATGTTTTCCGGCCAGATGATGCCTTTTTCATCGTGATTCTGTTCTACTACAGCAGCCATCGTTCTGCCTAAGCCGATGCCGTAGGAACCCATCCAGACATCCTGAAGCTGATTCTGTTCGTCAGCATACTGCAAACCCATGGCCTTGGAATACTTTGTGCCGAGTTTAAAGGTGTTTCCTACTTCAATGCCTTTCGTAAATTTCAGAGGCTGACCGCAGATAGGGCAGAGATCTCCTTCCTTGGCATTGACGATATCCCCGGACAGGTCATAGCTGATGTCTTTCAGATTGGCGTTGATGCAATGATAGCCTTCCTTGTTTGCGCCGCAGCAGAAATTTTTCATATGCAGCACCTCGTCATCGACAACCGTCCTGCAGTGAAGTCCCAGCGGACCGCAGAATCCCGACACGGCATTTGTCCTGGAGATCAGTTCGTCATCGGCAAAACCGATTTCGGTAGCACCCAGCAGTTTCAGGGCCTTGCTTTCGTTCAGTTCTCTGTCGCCCTTGATGAAGAATACGACAGGTTCTCCATCGACGTTCATGATCATGGCTTTGACTGTATTCCTGATGTCAAGCTTAAGATATTTCGCTACTTCTTCGATTGTCCTGCAGTTCGGTGTGGCGACTTCCTCAATGTCTTTCATTTCAACATCGCCATTTTCATACGCAGGAAGAACTTTTCCGACTTCCAGATTGGAAGAATAGGAACAGCTGTCGCAGTAAACGAGCGTATCTTCTCCCAGCGGAGCGATGGCCTGAAATTCTTCGGAAAGAAGTCCACCCATGACACCGGTATCGGCTCTTACGATCCTGTAGTCTATCCCGATCTCATCAAACGATTTCTTATAGGCATCGAACATTTTCTGATATGAAACGTCCAGTCCGGCTTCATCCTTATCGAAAGAGTAGGCGTCTTTCATGACAAATTCCTTGACTCTTACCAGACCAAAACGGGCCCTCGGTTCATCTCTGTATTTAGTCTGAAACTGATAGAGATTAAAAGGCATGTTCTTGTAGGAACGGATCATCGATTTAGCCGCATAGGCAAACAGTTCTTCGTGGGTTGGGCCTAGAACCATATCCTTGTCGTTTCTGTCCTTCAATTTGAAAATGGAAGGACCGAAACCCTTCATTCTTCCGGATTCTTCGTAGTATTCAGCCGCAATCAAGGCAGGCATCTTGACTTCCTGCGCTCCTGTAGCGTTCATATGCTTACGGATGATATCCTCAATCTTGTTCTGGACTCTTAAGCCCAGCGGGAGCATCATGTAGACACCTGCGGAGGTCTTTTTGATGTAACCGGCCTTCACCAGCAGATTTCCGCTTGCGGAATCCTCGTCGCGTGCATCCTCTCTTAACGTATAGAAATAAGCGTCTTTCAGTTTCATAACCGTTCCTCTTTCATCTTCATCATTATACTATCACCGGAAACTGTCGAAATTCTTAAAATGCAGTTTCGCTACCTGTGCCAGTCTGTCTTTCCCGTATCTGTTCACAAACGTCTCCGCCGTTTTTGCTATCTGCTCCGTATCGGATGATCCTTTCGGGAAAACCATGTTGAATCTTTTCTCCATTTGATCCATCTGCAGCAGGAAAGCATAACGGCTGATGATCGATCCGATCGCTACGGCAGGGTATTTCTCTTCTGCCTTTGTTTCAAATATCAGGCCATGGTAGATTTCCGGTTCATCAAACAGATAATGGAAATAGTCGTCGACTCCGCAGAACTGATCTACATATGCGGCAGCAGGAATATTGTAGCCTTTCTTCAGCATGTTCAGATAGGCCTTGTTGTGCATCTTGGCCTTGATGGCATTCAGGTTGTTGTTTAGATGGACCTGATTGTACTTCTCGTTGTCCAGAATCAGCAGGGAGTGCTTAAACTTCTCCATGAGTTCCTTGCCGATTTTGCGGATATAGACGTCGGTCAGCTGTTTGGAATCGGTAATGTGATTTTCTTCGATGTAAGGGTAGTCTTCCTCTTCAACAATGGCCGCACAGACGACGATCGGCCCGAAAGCGTCTCCCGTTCCTACTTCATCGGAACCCGCCTGTCTCTTCTTTACCGGATCAAGATAAGCAGAAGCATAAAAAAAGGCGTCGTTTCCCTGAAATACGACTTTTCTGGTCCTGTATATGGTGATCGTCAGATCGTCTTTCTGGATAAATGTATCCACATATTCGTTGCTGTTCGGTCGGATGTATTCCTTGAATGTTTCCTTGATTTTGGCGATTTTGTCTTCATCCAGACGAAAAGAAAAATTACTCATACAATAAGTATAACAAAGTTGGCGATATATTGATAAATGCGATAGAATTTATTTATGACAAGACCTGAGAACTATTTTATCTACATTTCTATTCTGATTGCTGCGATCTATCTGGCTTTTATCATCATCGGCTATCATAAAGGCTTTTTATATGAACTCGTCAATATGGTTTATACGATACTGGCTCTGATAGCCGCCTGGTTTGCATCTCCGGTCTTTGCGAAAGTATTTCCGCTGATCGATCTGAACAAATTGAGTAACGAAACGATGATGCTGAATAAACTGATGGATCTCAATCAGACCGTCAACATCATCGCCTATTTTCTGATCATATTTCTCGTGCTGAAGGTTCTGTACATCTTCATATCCATTCTGCTGAAATCCATCAACAAGATCCCTGTACTGGGCGGATTCAACCAGACTTTAGGATGTCTTACCGGAATCTTCAATGCGACGATCGTATCTTTGGCGATAACGATGCTTCTGGGACTGCCGCTGTTCAAAAACGGCAAGGATGCCATCGAACACTCCGTCTTGAAGTACATCAGCGGCTTTTCCCGCTCAGCTTTGACTTTCGTATCGGAAAAGATCAACAGCTCCAGTTTAACCGATAAACCGGCCGGATTTGATATTGAGAGCTACCGGGAAGAATTCCAGAAATGGCTGGAGTCGTTCTGATGAACGATTATTCCAATCTGGATCTGGATGTCATTCATCAGCA
>JAEEGL016570597.1_pt1 | contig 11329 bp, 6 predicted proteins | sample 9134231 | NCBI WGS metagenome assembly JAEEGL01 (sample SAMN16246548, study PRJNA631951) | gut metagenome | biome: gut microbiome; feature: rumen; material: fiber-attached | host: Bos | place: Iran: Karaj | collected 2018-10
CCAATAATATAATCTAAAAATTTCATAATTTCTTCTTCTCTTTTTTTAATATCTTCACAACTTAATTTTCCATGAGCAATTTTTTCTTGAATAACTTTAAGTCTCATTGGATAAATATCTTGATATTTACTTGCAATAAACATTGAAACAATACCGATTAAATGTAATTCACTAGGTTGTAAAATAATATTTTTTTTCTCACATTCTTTAAAATATCTATCCATTATATTTACACTTTCAAAAAATGTACTTTCATCACATTTATAATTTGATAATACTTCTATCATCCAATCTACCATTCGAGTTCTCATTTTATCTGTTATTTTATGATAGGATAAAAAATTTTCATTTATTTTTTCATCTTCAAATAATGATTTTAATATTGATTCTGAATATTCATCTCTTATTAATTTTGATAGTAATTTTTTATAATCTTTAATTTCAAATTTATTTTTTTTTGATAATGAAATATTTATTATAAAATTTTGTAAATTTAAAGATGATTTTTCATTTTGTGTTACATATGAATTATTGGATAATGTTTTATTTAAATTTTGATTTAATGTATTATTTAAAGAATGTGTTAAATTTACTGAACTATAATTTCCTTTTGAAAACAATTGATCTCTTTTAAATAATAATTTATTTGCTCTTGATATACATTTATTTTGATTACCATTATTATTATTTTTTATTTGTAGAATTTTACTTTTATTAATTGAATTTTCGCGGGAAGTATTTAAAGAATGAATTTTTTTTGAACTATTAATTCCTAAAGTTTTTCTAATATATATTATTGATGGTATTCTTTTTGTATTCAAATTGAGTGGATTATAATTAAACTTTACGTATTTAGACATTGGTAAATTTAAATTAAAAATGTATTTAAATTTTTAATTTAAATATCAATTATCAGATTCTGGTCTTAATTTAACGGAATTTTGCGCAAATTTATTTTTTATTTAATATATATTATAATTTTTTTAATTAATTTTTAAATTTTTAATTTAAATTAAAAAAGATATTAAAATTTGAATTAAAAAATCGAGCATTCTTTTCCTAAATTTTCATTATTACCTCCAAACTTTTTAAATAATTCTGGATTTAATCCTAATTTAGATAATTCATTTAAATCAATATTTTTATACATATCATTAATATCATATGATTTCCCATCAATAATATCTTGAACACTTTTTTGAAAGTCATCTAAATTATTTTTACATCTTCTACCATAATTAAGATGACTTCTACCATTTTGACCACAAATTATTCCACCTCCATCTTTAAAAAGTGTCTTACTTCCAAAATCTAATTCTAAAGTATAATAATTTGAATTTCCTTCATTATCAATAAATAAAAGTGCATAAAAACATTCTGGAGTTATATTTGGTTCAGGAAATATAAAAATAAATTTTCTTTTATTTTCATTTATTTCTTCTTCAATTACTTTAATTTTTTCTATTCCAAAATCTGATTTAATTCCATGCTTAAGTAAAATTTTTTTCCATTCTATTGGATTTGTCATTATATAACTATCTATATCACCATTTTTCCATAATGAAGTTAAAACATTTGGTATAAAATCAAATTCACATGCATATCTATCTAAAAATCCTCTTTTTTCCATTTAATCAAATATTTGTATTTTTAATTTAATTTTATTTTCTTATATATTTTAAAATTTGATTTTAATTAATCCTACTTTGACAATTGTATAAATCAAAATCTTATATATTATATTTTTAATAAAAAAAATTAATTTAAATTAATTTAAAATTTGAATTAAAAAATAAAACAATATTTAAGATCAGTTTTAGTATGTTTTAAACTTTCTTTACTAAAGAAAATTTAAAGTCGATGATATATTTTATTCTAAAGTATAATAATTTGAATTTCCTTCATTATCAAAAAAATAAAAGACATAAAAAAGTTTTTGAGTTATTTTTGATTATGGGAAAAAATAAAAAGAAATTTTATTTTATTTTCATTCATTTCTTCAAATATTTTAATGTTTTCTATTCCAAAATCTAATTTAAAATTTTTTATCTATTCACTTAAATTTGTCATTAGATAACAATCAATATCATTATTTTTTCATAATGAACTTAAAAAATTAAATATAAAATCAAATTCACATTTATATCTATTTAAATTATTTTTTTTATACATTTCCTGAATCATTTTTAAATTTTTATACATTTATTTCACTAAGATAATGTCACTTTGTCTTCAATTTAATTAAAAAGTAATTTTATTTTCAATAGATTAAAAATATATTATTAAAAAATTAAAATACTATAATAAACAATTAAAATAAAAATTTATAATTTTAATCTATATCAACAAATGTCGACAGAAGTTGAAAGTCCAAGAACAGTTCGCACTTTTTCAGAAAAGGATATTAAAAAAAGTGAAAAAGAAGATTTTGATTCAAATGATATTAAACATTCTTTCAGTCCAAAAAATCCATCTGATAGAAAAAGACCAAAAATCAATTCTTCTTTTAAAAAAACAAAGAATAGTTCTCCTAAAAAAGAAAATAAAAAACAACTTACTTTTAATAATAATGTTCAAAATAATGTTAAAAAAGAAGAAAAAAAAAATGATAAAGATAAATTAAATGAAAGTATTTTTAGTAGAAAAAGTGAAAGACATTATAGTAGTAAAAGTATTAATAGAAAACCTATTAGACGTGTTAATTTTAAATCAGAATGTTTAGTCACTGTAATTGAAGTTGAAAGTTATAAAAGATTTAATTTTTTAAATACCAATAGAGATAATTTACAAAAAAAAAATGTTGCATGTAAATGCCAAATTTTTTAACAATAATGATTTAATATTATTTTCTAAAAAAAAGAGTGTTTTTTATAAATGATTGTCAATATATTAATTATAAATTTTTTATTTACTGTATATAGAAATAATTTCTTACATTATATTGAATTTGTTTTTAATATCTTAAATGTAAAATAAAAAAAAAATGATTTGAAAAAAAACGATATCATCAATTTTATTTTTAAATTAAATATATTTAACTTTAAATGTTTTGTTTTCAATTTATTAAAATTTTATAGGAAAATCTTATAAAATTTTTTATTTTTTATTATGTTTTGGTGTTTTTAATTAATTGATTTGATTTTTATTTGTAAGAAAAAATAAGAATGATTTAGAAAAAGAAGTTGCTAAAGTAATATCTAGTAATTTAGATTTTCCTTTGAAAAATAAAATAATATTTTAAGAACTAACCTCACTAGAAAAGGAAATAAATATCAAAATTTGAATATTTATCTGAAGTTGAAATAAAAATATTATTACATATTTAAAAATTTAATTCCTTTTAATCAAAATAAGAAAAAGAATTAATTGAAAATGAGAAAAACTATTTTGATGAAAAATTTGAAGAAAAATGAAAATATATTAAAGAGGTTAATTTATTTTTTTTTATTAAACATTTTTTTTTAAGATTTAACTTTTTATGATATTATATTTATTTATAATTAATGAATGTTAAATAATTGTTAAAATTTAGTAAAATAAATTATATGGTTTAATAATAACTTAATAACATAAAATAGAAATTATGAAAATTAAATTTAAAAATACAGTAATTTATACATATCATAGATTTGAAACAATTAAAATATTAACACTAATAACTCCAATAAAACACTGCAGAAAAATAATAATTAGACACTACTTTATTTTTCCTATTTAAAATCTTGAAAAATAAGAGAAAGAAATAATAATATTTTAAAATCGAAAAATAATTTTTATAGTTATTTCAAAAACTCAATTAAAATAATCTTTAATTATAAATTTCATTTAAATAGTTTTTTTAACTAAATTCTTTTTTCCCTAAATTATAATATTTAATATTTTATACTAGTTAAATATTCAGTTTTAAATGATTTTTTTATTATGAATTACAATTTATTTTATTTTCAAAATTCATTAATAAATATTTTTAAATAAATGAACCAAAGTCAGTTTTCTTTTCAAGAAAATAATAATAATTGGATAAAAAATATAAAAGATTATGAATATAGTAAAAAAAATTTAGAATGGAAATTTAATCCAAAACCACAATATATTACTCATAAACAAATAGCATATAATGATAAAGGATTTAATCCAATTACACAAAAATATTTAGATAAAAATATTGAGAATAACATAAGAATAATTGAGGATAAAAATTTAAAAAATTCTCTTGTTAAAAATTATGATAAAAGTTTACAATATCAACAAACATTTGATATAATAACTTTAGAAAATAAATTAAAAGATTTAAATTATAAAGAAGAAATTAAAGAAAAAAAAACTCGAAATGTTCTTCCAGATTCAAATGTTCCATATAATATAATTTCAAATATTTCTTTAAATAATCATAATATAATTCCTCCTAATTTAAGAAAAAAATATCCTGAATTTCAAGAAAGAAAAAGGCCAATAATAACAAAAGCATATTTATATAAAGATTATGATATTATAAATAATAAATATAAATTTTTAGATGAAGAGAAACAAAAAATTGATAAAGAAATAGAAAAATTAACAATTTCAAATCAAATAAATAATAGAAATGATTATGATTGTATTAAAGGTAGATTTTATAATGATGAATTGAATAAACTTGATGATGAAAAAATGTATAAAAAAAAAGTAAATTTAATACCTTATAAAGGTCAAAAATATAATCCAATAAATATGAAACTTTATGATACAGAAATTTTAAATCAAAATGAGAAAGAATGTTCAAAATTAAATAATAAATTTAAATTAAGAAAAGATTTAGAAATGTATTATAATTATCAAGAAGAAAAAAATTTAGAAATTCAAAAAAATAAAAATTTTAATCATTGTGATTATAGAAAATATGAAGATATTGATAAAAGAGGATATAATATAATAAATTTTGAAAAAAGTTATAATAAATATCATGATAATTTTCCAATGAAAAAAGTTATTGAACCATGGGATTATTTAAAACAATATGCTGGAAATAATGAAACTATATCAAAAAAGAAGTTATTTATTAGTTTGTTCAATAAAAAAGAATTAGATGAAAGATTAAAACAATTTAAAATGAATAGAAATGAAAGTGTTAAAAATTTAATGAATATAAAAGATGAAGAGAGATTTAAAATAAACGAATTAATTCCAAAAATTAATAATTCAAATAAACATATAAATAAATCTTATTCACAACCTAGTATATTTATGAATAAAGAAGATTGGTTTAGTGGGGAAAAAACTATTTTTATGGAAAATATGATATATCCAAAAAAAAGTTTATTTCAAAATAGAGAAAAAAATGATTTATAATATTTTTGATTGTTACATTATTGTTATTTTATTATTTTAATTAAAATATATTTTTTTTTCACAATAAATAACAAATAATAATTTAATTAAAAAAATGTATAAAAGTTCTAGTACTGGTGAGATTATTCAAAATAGAAATAAAAAAAATATAAAAGGACCAAAAGTCTTTTTAAATGGAGTTTTAATTCAAAATTCTTTTCAAAAAAGAGGAAAAGAAAAAGAGAACTTTAAAGAAAATAAAACTTCTAATATTAAAAATTTAAAAAGTCCTTTAAATTCAACGGCAAATAAATCTAATAAATCAAATAATCATACTAAAACATTTTCATTTGAAATAAATCCTGAAATTGATAATGAAATAAATGATTTATATAAACAATATTATCAATCTAAAAACTCAAGAAAACAATATGAAAATAATTATAATCAATTATCAAATAAATTAAATTTACTTAAAAAAGAAGAAAAAGAAATAAAAGAAAGACAAAAAATTAATTTAATTAAAAATATAGAAAAAAAAGAAAAAATTGTATCTCAAAATTTAGAAGAAAAAGAATATTTAATTAGAGGTAAAATTAAAAAACAAGAACAATTAAATAAACAAAGAATAAATAATATTTCAATAAAAAATGAAAGAGATAAATGTCTTAAAAATTATAGAAAGGAACTTGCAAAAATGAATTTTGAGATTAATTGTCAATTAAAAGAAAAGAGAAAATCTAATTTTGATAAATATCAAAAGCAAAAAGAAAAAATATTAAAAGAAAAAAAAGAACATGTTAGTTTAATAAATCAACAAAGAAATCAAAGTTTAGAAAATAAAAAACAAAATGAATTTGAAAAGAAATTAAAATTAAAAGAAGAGTTAATTAAGAAAATACAAGAAGAAGAAAATAAAAAATTAGATTTACAAAAAGAAGTTAATTTATTTGAAAATGAATCAAAGATATTAATTAATAGTATTAAAAATTTAAATGATGATTTTCATAAATAATAAAATATTCACATTTATAATAAATTTAATATGCTAAAAAAAAATATAATATTAATATATTATTATACAATTAAAAATCCATTACTAAACCTTTCAATTTCATTTTTTGGATAAAGATACTCTACACAATTTTGTCTTCTTAGTTTATCTAAAAAACCATTACTATTATTAATAATTATATTAGTTGTACTTAAATTTATATTTTTTTTTTTCTTTTTATTTGAATTAATTCTATAATTATTTTTTCTATTTTCTTTATTTACTTTTAATAATTTTTTAAAATTAAAATAAGAATTTATTCCTTTATTTTTATTTTTCTCATTTTTCTCTTCAATAACACTTTTATATATTTTTTCATTTGGAATAATATTTTTTTTTTTTTTATTGAAAGAATTATTATATCTCTTTAATTCTTTTTCCAAACATTTTAATTCACATAAAGAATTATTTAACGAAGATGAATTTCTATTAATAGAATTTGTACTAATTTTATTATAATAATCAAAATTAGGAGAATTAGAATGTTTAATATTTTTCGATTTTAAATTCGATAAATCACTTATTCTTCTTTGACCAGATAATACTTGATTTATATTTACTTTTATTATATCATTAAATAATTCATAATTTTTTTGTATATTATAATCTGGTTGTAAAAAACTATTTCCAAAATTTTTACAATCTTGTGAAATATTTATAGACATTGATAAATTTCTTCTTGAATTTTTTTTTGAATCTTTAACGTTTGTTTGTACTGAATTTAATCTTATGAAAATATTTTTAGTTTTTTTGATTTTTAAATGATGTAATGCAAATAACATTTCATCATATTTATCATTCTTTTTAATTAAATACGAACCATTTAAATTCTAAAGTTAAATAAATTAATTTTTACTTTAATTCGTTCAATTGATTTCATATTTTCCTTACTATACAATTTTTAATTATTTTTATTTATTATGAAAATAATTAAAATTTTTATTATAGAAATAAATATTAAAATATATATAAATAAATATTTAAAATTTATAAATATTTAACTGTTTCCTTTAACAAACTCTTCTAAAATTGAAATTTTTTTTTCAAATTCATCTAATTCACTTTGTTTTATATTTTGAATTTCTTTATTAATATTTCCTTTATAAATTGAAAGTAAATTTTCAGCTTCTTTTATACATTTATCATATTCATCTTTAAATTTAGTATAATTTTCTTCTATTTCTTTTCTATGAGATTCAAGTTCTTTTTGTAGTGTTAAAGTATTTTTTAAATTATCTAATAATGTTCTTAATTTATTCTCAAAATCTTTTCTTTCTTTTTCTGATAAAGATATTACTCTTTGTAATTCATTTGTAACTCCTTCTATTGTATCTGTATTAAATATAAAATCAAATTTTATTTTTAAAGTTTTTCCTTTATTTTTTTTCATTAATATTATTTTAGCAATATTTTCATTACTTTTTTCATCTTCATCCAATTTTATATTAATTTCATTTAGATTATTATTTAAATTATTTGTTATACTTGTTGTACTTTTTGGAAAGTTTATAATTTGTTGTTTATTATTAATATTATCTTTTTTTTCTTTTTCAATTTGATCCTTATTACTAGCACTATTATATTTTATTACTTTTTGTTTTACTTCATTTTCATTTAAATTCTTTTTTTTCTCCAAACTATTAATAATATTATTATTATTAGTATTATTATTAATATTATTATTATTATTATTAATATTAATATTATTATTAGTATTATTATGATTATTAGTATTATTATTATTAATATTATTATTAGTATTATTATTATGATTATTAGTATTATTATTATTAATATTATTATTATTTGAATTATTGTTATTAGAATTGATATTATTAGAAATATTATTACTTTTAACTCTTATAAAAGGATTATTCATTAAAGGAATTTTATTATATGTCATAGAATTTTTTTCCTTAATATCATCATTATCATTTTTAACCAAAGGATAAGCTAAAGCAGGATAATTATTCTCATCACTTTCCAAATCATTCAAAAATTCATTTTGTAACAAATCACTAGCATTAGGTCTTTCACTTTCAGCTTTTAAACATTCCTTAATAAAATTTTTTAATTTTTCATTTCTAATTTTATTCATACACAAAGGATAAATTTTCTTAACAACCTTATCACAAATAGACAAAATATTCCCATCACATTCCTTATAAGGTTTTTCTCTAGTAACCATTTCAAGCATAGTCATACCAAAAGAATAAATATCAGCTTTAACAGTATATTTTCCTTGATAAACTTCAGGTGAGCAAAACTCAACAGTTCCAGAAAAAGTTTTAGCATATTCCGAACTTTTTAACATTCTCGAAAAACCTAAATCACCAATTTTAACTTCTCCAGTAGCTTTATTAATTAAAATATTATCACATTTAATATCTCTATGAATAATAGGAGGATTAAATTCATGTAAATATTTTAATCCTTTTAATATTTCTTGACACCATAATTTTATAACTCTTAATCTTGGATATTTATAAATATTTAAATAAGCTTTTAATGAACCACCATTAATTAATTCAGTAATAACTACAATTTCTTTTTTTTCTTGTAAATAAAATCCATATATGAAACTTAATATATTTGGATGATGTACTAATTTTAATATTTCTATTTCATTTTTTATTGTTTTTAATGCCTCTTCATTATTTGATAAATTACTATTTAAATTTATTGCATTCCATGCAACTTCTCTACCTTCATCTGAATCATATGCTATATATACTGTCTTTTGAGCACCTGATCCTATTTTTTCATTAAAATGATAAAAACGACCTTGAGGACTTTTTTCTACTATTTTTCTCTTTTCTTTTATTTCTGTTTCTTTTTCTGAATAACTTTCTTCATTTGATTCTTCTTCTTTTTCAAATTTTTTTTTTATTTTTAAATCTTTTATTGTTATGTTATTACTCATTTTTTTTGTTGGTTTTGAATTTTTTTGATTTTTTTGTTCTGGGATTATTTGAGATTTTATTAATATGTTTTTATGAGATGGTGTATTGTTGTTTGATGAGGAGTTTCTTTCTTCGTCTGTTTCTATGTTTTTATCTGAGGATATTTCTTCACTTGATGATTCGACTTTTTGAGGTATGGAATATATTTTTATTGGATTATCGTTTTTTAAGTTAAATTCTTTTTTTTCTGTTTTTTCTTTTTTTTCTTGTTTATTATTATTTTCATTTTCCATTTTTGAAAAATAATAATAAAAAAAATTAATATATTTTGTTAAATTGTAATTTTAAGTTTTAAAATTATATGATTATATTAAATTGATATATTTTAAAATGGATGAAAGTGTTATTTATTTTTATTTCCTAATTATTTTTCAATTCATAAAAATAGAATAAATTATTAAATAGAAATTTACTTATTTTGATTATAAATGTTGTTTAAAATAAAATCATTATTCAAATTATTGTTTATACCAATATTTTGAAAAGCATTATTATTATTATAATTATTATTATAAATTATATTATTATTGGGAACATTATAAAAATCATTATTTGAATTTTGAATAATATTCATATCAATAATATTATTATCTTGTATATTAAAATCATTATTTTGAATAATATTATTATTATTTCCTGAATTACCTTTATCTAAAATAATTTGACCTAAATAACTATATGTAATAATTAATCTTGAATATAATTTTAAACCAAATGAATAATATTTTAATTTATATAAATGAGGAGCAATAACTTGTAACATAAATTTTTGTGTATTTTTATCTGCTCTTTGTAAACTTTTTTGAAGTACATAATTACCAAATTTATCAAATAAAATACTTAAAATTATATTTTCATTATTTAAAGAATTAATTAAATCTTTACATATTTTATTAGGAGCTTTTTCTAATATTTTTTCAACAACATTTGATGAAAATTTTTGTTTAGAAAAATTTTCAATATCAGTAATTAATATATTATTAATTACTTCCATAATTTTTTCATCATTAAAAGAAATAATAAATTGAATAATATAATTACCACATTTATCACTAATTAATTCTCTACAATAATTAAGTATATTATCAATAACAGGTTTTCTTTCATTAGAATCAATTTTTTCAATACATTTTTGTAAAACACAACATCCATGTTTATGCATAGAAATATTAAGAATATTATCACAAATTTCATTTAAAATTACAGAATTAATATATTTATTTTTTAAATTCATTAATTTTAATATTATATGACTACCATTAATATCTATAATAATTCCTTTTACAGTTGGTTTAATTATATTCATAAATGTTTTTAATAATATTTCTACATTTAAATAATCAATTAATTTTTGTATTACTCTTGTTCCATATGAATTAATACATATTTGATAGAAATCTATTTGAATTAATGCTATAAATTGTAAAAATTGTTCTTTATTCATATAATCAAATAATTTTTGAATTAAATAATTTCCAAATGAATCATTTATAATTTCTAATATATTTTGAAATATATTATTTAATATTTTTGGTACTATTTCTGGTTGTTCTTCTATTTTTTTCTGTATCCAACGACAACTATTTTGTTCTTTACTTAATGATACACAATTTTTTATTAATTCATTTATTGACATTGAAGAAAAATTAGATTTTATATTTATATTTTGTTTCTTTTTTTTTTTTTGTTGATTATTATTATTATTTTCGTTTTCATTGAAAGAAAAAACAATTTGAGGATTATTTTGTTGTTGAATTTGATTTATCATTAACATATTTAAAAAGTTTTGATTTGTATTCATTGTAGGTGGATAATAATTTATTGTTTGATTTGGAATATTTGTATTAACATTTAAATTAACTATTGGATTTGGTGGGATTATAAATTGAGGAATATTTTTATTATATATATAATTTTTATCTTGAGGCATAACATTCTCATAATAATTATCTTGAATATTTAAATTTTCTTGTTCTTGTTGTTTAGGATTATAATTATGTACATA
>JAEEGL010274869.1_pt1 | contig 11328 bp, 9 predicted proteins | sample 9134231 | NCBI WGS metagenome assembly JAEEGL01 (sample SAMN16246548, study PRJNA631951) | gut metagenome | biome: gut microbiome; feature: rumen; material: fiber-attached | host: Bos | place: Iran: Karaj | collected 2018-10
ATATACGAAACTGTACCATTCTGATCTGTATGCGCTTTGAAGATGTCATATGTAAAGTTTATGTTTGTGGTATGAGCCAACTGGATATAGTAATCAGATTTATCTTCGCCCTCAACGCTGAACACAAAGTCTTTATAGCCTGCTGCGCCGTTTCCTACATTGATACCGGACATCTGGAACTGAATGATATCCTCATGCGCACCTGATTTAAGCGTTAGTTTAGCAGGCGAGTTGATCTTTGCAACAGTAGCAGCCTTGCGCTGATGCATAAACCACGCCGATGTCGGGGTTGCGAGCATCAGCAAAGCTGTGGCAAGCGAAGCGATCATAAGCTGAATCTTCTTTGAAGGCGGCAGCTTCTCATAACCCGACTTTATTTTTGTTAATATACGTTTCAAAGCTGTTCACCTCCTCATAAAATAGCGTTTTACTTCAGCCTGTATCCGCCGTGATCTCTAACAGTATGTATTTTACATTATCGCCGATGTCCTGGTCGGCATTGTTATACTTTGAACTGAAGCGGGTATAGTCGCCTCCTGCCATCAACGCACTTGCAGTTGAGCTGGTTATCATCGTGGTATCTTCAGAAGTGATGTCCTTCAGGAACAGTTCAGGCTGAGTAAGAAACAGCGACTGGACCTGTGCTGAACCGGAGGAAGTTATGCCATCGATATCAGAAGCCAGAATGTTTCTGAGATTTTCAGGCCATGCCCAGTAAATCGTAACGGTCTTGGCCTGGGCGGTCGTAACCGTGATCCCCTGGGTATCAAGCGGATTTATCAGCACAAGATTATCCTGATCGTCAACATAAAAGAATACGATATGACCGGAAATAAGCGACAGCAGGTTTTCATTCGTAACCTTCGTTAATTCGACATTTTCATCTATAAAGTTGCCTTCAGCATCAAACTGAGCTTCAAACTCCTCATTAGTATCATATCCGATCTGATAGCAGGAAAGATTCAGCCGATATCTGACGGTTATTTCATTTCCCGGCTTTGCAGGAACGATCTGGAACTGAAGCCGCCCGAAATCCTTTGGATTCAGACCATAGTCTTCAGAATCGTGCTTTGTGATATTCTTCAGATCAGGGGTGCCTGATTTAGTATAGAGGTTTTCTATATCATACGCTGCCGCAGCAGGGCTGCTTGTCGCAGGGGTCAACCGGAGTTTTATATTCGGATTTGCGCCAGCCGTCGATTCAGCAGATGTGTACGCATCAAGGTTATCATAATCAATAATTGCGTTCATATACTCATTATCGTACAATCCTGCAACAGACCCGACAGCCTTTAATTCAAACGGAGAGGGTCCCACTCCAACCGCCATTCCGCTGGCAGAATCAGAACGATTGCTTGCAAACCAGGCTATGGTCGCAAACATCCATACCACGAACGCGAACACAGCGAGCGAGCCGAATTTAATCAAGGAGCTGCCCAGCCGTATTTTCCGGTCTTTTTCCGCATCATTCTGCTGCTCCTGACATTGTGCAGTCTGAGGAGCCGTACTTTCTATCAAAGATTTCGACAATGCTTCATATGCTTTTGCACTCACTATGTTCACCTCCAGTACCATTTATTTCGCAAAAGGGCATAACTCCCCTGTCAGTGTATAGTTACTCTATTACATTATACCATTTTTATATATAGTTTTCAATGCACATAATTGCTAATTATAGCTTTTACTATTTGTAATGGTTGCTAAAGCAAGAAATGCTTTCAACCAAAAGTGCGCAGAATAGCGATATTCGCCAAATACATATTGTATAAATCCCTGATTCTATAACTGATGATATACTTTCAGCTTTGGACTGATGCTCTGCTCTGCCTTTATTGATAACAGATACTTATTTTGCTATTATTTCTCATCGGCGCAGCATTTCTTCTGCCCGCCTCTTTCGGCGCTTTGCATGGTATGGTACTAAATGCGCTCCGCCCCGGAACAGCCGGAAATATTGATCGCGCACAACCAATATACTGTTATAGTATGAACCGTGTATTTTTAAAGTATACCATTGTTTTCAGCGGTTCAGCTCTGTAACCTGTCCGGACTTTTCCGGCAGGATCGCTGATTCGTTTATCACGTCCGATGCCAGCTCCGGATATGCTCTCCATGAATATGTGAACTGTACGCACGGCAGGCGACAAATAGTAATAATCAGAGTCGATTTTACGCAATGTAGCGAAAAACGGTGATTTTTATGCAAATATACGAATTTTACCGTCTAATTTTATAAGTTAATTCATTGACATATGCAGGCTTATATGCTATAATAAAATAGTATAAGAGTATATGCACATACAATGCAGAGAGGGGGTGCCGGTATGGGAGAGAGCACAAAACAGTCAACTGTCGGCGGTCTGCGTGCCGTTGAGCTCTACTACCGCGTGATAAGAGATATATCCAGCGGTCAGATAGCTGCCTATCAGTCCCAGACGCGGCTCAATTCCCCGAAGCTCGGCGTCCTCACGCCCGATAAGTTCCGCGATGTCTGCGAGATAACCAATCAGGCGGTGAGACTGTTCGTCCTCGAGCTGATACAGGCTCTTGAGGCGTACAAGACCTTCGTCGAGCGCGAGCTCAATTTCAGCTGGCTCTCTGTGTATATGCCCGTCCGCTTTATGAAGGAGCCGGGCGCGGAAAAAACTCTGCTCGAGTATTTCTCGCGCTACGAAGTCCCGACGAGCAGGATATGCTTCGAGCTGTCGGAAAAGCTGCTCGAGGAGGACGACGGACAGGTCGCTCAGGTGCTCCAGCACCTCCGCAACCGCGGCTTCCACTTCATGCTTGCCAACTTCGGCGGCGACACCTGCCCGATGATGAGACTTTCCGGCTTCCCGGTGGACTACGTCCTGCTCAGCCCGGAGGTCGCCAACTTCCTCGGGAACGGCGAGCGCTCCGACAACGCCGTGAAGTCGATAGTCGGCTTCGTCAACGACATCGGCGCCGAGCCGATCGCCGACGGCGTGTTCAACAGCAGACAGGCGGAGGCTCTTTACACCTTTGAATGTACTTACTGCGCCGGTTCACTTGCCGGCAAGTATATGACGGAAAGATACGTCAGACGCAAGAATGATACATAAATACAGAATGGGGGTCTCGGAATGGAAGAAAAAGTAAGAGACGTCCTTGAGCTGAGAAGAAAAAGCAAAGAGGTCAAGCGGCATTTCATACTGATGAGAGTGCTGGCGCTGCTCGTTATCATACTTATCCTTCTCGTTGCCGTAGCCTACGCGATATCGTATTTCTACGACAAATTCGGAAGCTTCACCGTTAAGGTCAACAAGTATGATATGGTACACCAGGGACTCACACTGTCGGAAACGCCGGAGTATGACAGGTCTAACGCCGTTCTCAATGCGAATATCATCTACGACATAACCAATATCAGCGGCGAGGATATCCCTCCCAATGTTGATATGATAAACGGCAGCCACAACGGCGACAACTACATCGCCTATACCTTCTACCTCATCAATTCAGGCGACGATACCCTGAGCTATACCGGCGAAATGGATATCGACAACGTCACGAAGGGCGTGGACGAGGCTGTCCGTATAGCAGTTTACAAAAACGGTGAAAAGACCGTTTACGGCAAGACCAAGTCGAGCGGTGCCGGCAAGGAGAGCGACTGTGACAGCGAATTCCTGTCGTCATCTGTCGTGATGCGCACAAGCGGCGAAAAATTCAAGGCTAAGGACAAAGATAAATATACCGTCGTGATATGGCTCGAGGGAAACGATCCCGACTGTCTGGATGACATAATCGGCGGAACGCTGAAGCTCAGCATGAATTTCAAGATAACAGAATCGACTTAAAGGAGATATTATTTTATGAAAAAGGCAGTAAGTGTCGCAGCAAATGTGCTTGCATGGATAGTCCTTATTTTGGCTTTACTTGTTACAGTAATGGTTTTCTCGTCCGGAAAGAACAACGGCGTTGCAAATCTTCTCGGTTACATACCGCTTTCGGTCGAGTCGGATTCAATGAAGCCCACCTTCAAGCAGGGCGACCTCATCATCTGTAAAGAGGTCGACGATATGAACAGCCTCAAGGTCGATGACGTTATCACCTTCTGGACGACTATCAACGGCAAAAGAGTGAAAAATACACATAGGATCGTCGAGATAGTGGACAAGGACGGCTCTGCCGGCTACGTTACACGAGGCGATAACAACGCTATAAACGATACGGACGTTATCTCTCCCGGCGCCGTAATAGGCAGGTGGACGAATGTGAAGCTGCCTCTGTTCGGAAAGATCATGAATTTCCTGCGCACAAAGACCGGCTTCTTCATCTGCATCGTTATCCCCATGGCGATATTCTTCCTCTTTGAGCTATATAAGTTCATCGCTACGATAATCGAGGTAAAGCGCCCCGAGCCCGTCGAGATAGACGAGGAGGAGATAAAGCGCCGTGCAGTCGAGGAGTACCTCGCTTCACAGAAGCAGTCTGAGACCGCTGCCGCACCGGCTGCGGACGTGGCAGAAAAGCTCGCTGATACGGCTGAAAAGGCTGAGGACGCGGCTGAAAAGCTCGCCGATAACGCCGAGGACGCTGCCTTTAAGGAAGCCGAAAAGAGAGCTGCCGAGGCTGCTGCAATGGTGGAAGAGGCAGTCAGGGACGCGGCTGAGACCGCTGAAACGGTCGGCGACGCAGCTAAAGAAACAGCAGATATAGCAGAATAACACCTGCTCCGCGGCAGTGCGGAGATACTAATACTAATTTTCGGAGCATGATATGAACGGTTTTCTGAAATGGTTTTTTGCCTTTATGTCGGAAATGCTCAAGGGCTATGCTGAGATAGTCAGCGGCTTCGGGCGCGGCATCAAGCAGATCTTCGACATAAAGAATTACATAGAGATATTCAAGGAATATTCCACGGATTTCGGAGCGCTCGGCTGGATATTGTCGATACTTTCTCTGATAATTGTCATAGCTATCTATGTGCTCATCATCGTGATGATATTCCTGCTTATCAGAAAATATATACGCTTCCGCCACTCCCTCGTCAGCAATGAGGACCTCCTCGAGGAGATCGCTCTGCTGCAAAGACGCGTCATGAAAATGGCAAAGGAAAAGGACGAGATAATGGCGATGAAGGTCGCTCAGATGGGCGGCGGCACCGGCACTATGACCCTTCCCGGAGCTTCCTCCGTCGAGGGCGAGGAGGGCGCCGCGGGTGCTCCTGCACCCGTTGCGGTCGGCACTATCGAGGACGGCGTCGTTCAGACGACGGACTACCGCTTCTCGAAGCTCATCGAGGTCGATACCTTCTACAAGACCTATACTCCGCCCGAGTACGACAACGAGGTCGACCTTGCCGGCATATGCGACAGGTTCCGCAATTTCGCGTGCTCGCGTATGCACCTCTTCTATGAGCCCAAGACGATACGTCTTTTCGTTGCAGGCATGGCTTCAACGAAGCTCATTATCCTACAGGGTATATCCGGTACCGGTAAGACCTCTCTTCCGTATTCGTTTGGTAAGTTCCTGCAAGTGGATACGACTATCGCTTCGGTACAGCCCTCGTGGCGTGACCGTACCGAGCTTTTCGGCTACTTCAACGAATTCACCAAGAACTTCAACGAGACCGAGGTGCTCAAGCGTATCTATTCCTCGAGCTATAACAACGACGTGAACCTCATCCTCCTCGATGAGATGAACATTGCCCGTGTCGAGTATTACTTCGCGGAAATGCTCTCGATCCTCGAAATGCCGAACGCTGACGAGTGGGAGCTCGACATCGTTCCCAATGCGTGGAGCACCGACCCCGTGAAACTCGACCGCGGCAAGATACGCATACCGCAGAATATCTGGTACGTCGGCACCGCGAACAACGACGATTCGACGTTCGCTATCTCCGATAAGGTCTACGACCGTGCCCAGCCGATAAACCTCGACGCTAAGGGCGTTGCATTCGACGCTCCCGATACGCCGCCGATGAACCTCGGCTTCGACCACCTCGACAAGCTCTTCCACGAGGCGTTCGACAAGTACCCGATATCGCAGGATAGCCTCAAGAAGATACAGCAGCTCGACCTTTGGGTAATCGAGAAGCTGCGTGTAGCCTTCGGTAACCGTATCCTCAAGCAGATGAACTTCTTTGTTCCCGTATACGTAGCCTGCGGCGGCGACGAGCTCGACGGCATCGACTACGTTCTCGCAACGAAGATATTCAGAAAATTCGAGTCACTCAACCTCGCAATGCTCCGTGAAGAGCTCCGCGAGCTGTGTACCTATATGAACAAGCTGTTCGGCAAGAACAAGATGAACGAATCCATCGCTTATCTCGAGAGATTGCAGAAGCTGTTCTGACGCCATTCCCGGCGGCGCGGAGTACGCGCTGCCGGTTTCGCGCTGTAGTAAAGCTTGCAGTGCAATGAGCGGCGCGGAGAGATGCTTCCGTTTTGAGTAGGCTGCGCCGCGAAAATGGGGTGCAGGGGATACGTCCCCTGCCAGGGTCTGGGGCAGAGCCCCAGCGGAGTCCAGAGGCGGCGCCTCTGGCAGGGTCTGGGACAGAGTCCCAGCGAGTCAAGGGCAGAGCCCTTGGATCTATTCCAACAACAAGGCAGGTGAGAACAAGTGAAGGGTACCTATAAGGACTGGTATAATGATTTTTCGGATTTCATTGAGGTCTTCGGCGATGACGAGGTGTATTCCGCGCTTGATTCTCTCCTTCATATGAGCCAGAACAACTTCGCCTTCAACAAGAAGATAATGGAAAAGGCGATAGACGTCTCGTGGGTAGAGGCTATCGAGAACGGTCTCGTCCACGTTGACAATTTCCTCCGGAATCCGCGCCGTACTATCGAGGACGTCGAGGAAATAGTGCCTATCGCGCTGTCGAGGAAGATAACGGTCGAGTCCGTCAAGCACCTCGCCCAGCACACCGACTACATACAGAGCATTGACAAGAAAACAGGCAAGATAACGCCCTCGAAGATACTCAATATCCACAAGGAGGAGAGTCTCTTCACCTATGAGAACAAATTCGTGAACACCCTCGTTGACAGGCTGTTCATCTTCATAAATACGCGATATGAGAAGCTTGCACAGGTCGCGCGCGACGAGGAGGTGTTCTCGCTCGGGTACGACACCGACATCGACGACGGAAAAGGCGGCAAGATGAAGGTCGAGCTGAAAATCGAGACGGTGGACAGCCTCGATACCTACGACGAGAACGGCTATACCGTCTGGCAGCGCGTTGAGAAGCTGAAAAAGGCGATAGAGGGCTATAAGGGCTCGGAGCTCTGCAAGACTCTCGGCAGCACGTATATCCGTCCGCCTGTAATGCGTACCAACGCAATCATGAAGAACGTCGACCTCAAAGCCTGCCTGACACTGTGGCAGTATATCGAGAGCTACGACAAGGTCGGCTATGAGATAAACGTCCAGAACAGCGCTGTGAAGCCGCAGGACGGCTATATCGAGGACTTCTACAAGGTCGTCGTGCTGAATCTGCTGCTGTTCAGGTCGTATATGAACGCGGACTCTGCCGGCAAGCTCACGGAGCTGAAAGCACAGAAGCCCAAAAAGATAGCTCCCAAGTTCCTGAAAAAGTTCGACAAGGAGCTCACTGCCGATTACAGCGTCTCATCCGAGGCTGTAGCCGGATATATCGCAACGGACGGCGATTTCAAGCTCGAAAAGAAGCTGCCGCCCGACCTAAACCTCATGTTCGAGCAGATAAACGAGGTCATCGAGATCGAGACCGAGTACCTGAAAGAGCTCGAAGCCAAGCGCAAGGAGGAGGAACGCCTCCGCCTCGAGGAGGAGGAGCGCCGCGCAGAACAGGCGCGTATCGAGGAAGCCCGTAAGGAGGAGCTCGAGCGCCAGCGCATAGCCAGGGAGGAAGAGGAAAAACGCTTACAGGAGATGCTTGCGAAGAAGCGCGCAGAGCAGGAAGCCGAAGAGCGCGAGCGTCAGCGGCTTGAGGAGGAGCGCCTTGCACGCCTCGAGGAGATTCGCAGGCGCGAGGAAGAGGCTCGCCTGAAACGCGAGGAGGAGGAACGCCTCGCCGCCGAGCGTGAACGTATCGAGCAGAACAGGAAGCTCGCAGTCAGCGAGCTCGGAGAAGCCGAAGGCATCGACGAGGCGGAGCTCAACAAGGCTCCCGATACCGCCGAGCTCGAAAAGCAGGCTTACGAGTCCGTCACTGACGAGGAGGTAGAGGCTGCCAGGGAGGCAATGGAGGAAAACGGCGAAGCAGCGGAGGAACAGGTCGAGGACCCGAGAGCCGTTGCCGCGCGCATGAAGCTCGAGCAGCAGCGGCGTGAAAAGGAACGCGCCGAGGCTGAACGTGCCCAGCGTCTCAAAGCCGAGCGCCAGCACTTCGAGAACAAGCCCTTCAAGGAGATCTACCGCGAATATTCGTGGAATCCGATATACGTGCTGATAAGACTTATCAGGCACATTCTCGCAACGGTATTCGGCATTATCCCCGAGGATACCGACAATCCGCTGTATAAGCAGCTTCTCGCCGAAAAGAAGGCGAAGGCAGAGCAGAAGGCGCGCGAAAAGCAGGAGCGCTCCGAAATGGAGGTCTACTACCGCAAGTACGCGAGGGTCGCCAAGTATGAGCTGCGGCGGCTGATAAGCGACTGGAAGTTCAAGCGCAAGAAGCGCAGGGCTGACAAGAGCAAGCCGAGACCTGCCTATACTCCGCCGGTGAGAACGCCGGAGGAAACTGCTGCTATCGAGGCGGAGATGAAGCGCCTGTATAAGGAATACCACGTAGGCATCATCGAAAAGCTCGCGCGCGCATGGAACGAGCGCAAGCAGGAGAAGAGGGAGCTCGAGAACAGCATCCGCGCCCACGCCGAAAAGGTCAGGGAGATACAGCTTGCCGAGTCCGGCGCCGAGCAGGACAGCGGCGAGGACGAAAGCTCCGGCTCTATCGCCAATATCATCGCTACCGTGCTCGTTATCGCGGCTCTCGCCTTCGTCATCTATGTCATGGTGTTCTCGGCACAGGGCAAGGCTGTTGACCTCTTCGGGCACAGCATATTAAAGGTAGTGACCGGCAGCATGGAGCCGACGCTCCGTGTGGACGACTACATTATCATCAAAAAGACCGACCCGTCGGATCTCAGAGAGGGCGATATCATCTCCTTCTATTCCGACCAGAGCGATATCCGCGGCAAGCTCGTAACGCACAGGATAACCGGTATCGCCGAGGACGGCTCGTTCATCACGAAGGGCGACGCCAATCCCGTTGAGGACAGGGTGAACGCCGATCCGGACAAGATCGCCGGAAGATTCGTGCGCAAGGCAAGGTTCTTCATGTGGGCGGATTCCTTCACGGATAAGCGCAAGCTGCTGCTGCTCCTTGTGATGATACCGACAACGGTGATAGCCATATATGAGCTGAAGACCGTGATGAGGCTCGGCAAGAAGATGACCGAGGACGATAAGGAGACCGAAAAGGAGCGCCGTGATGCCGCAGTAAGAGAGGCTATCGAGAAGGAAAAGCGCCGCCTCGAGGAAATAGGATACAGACCGGAGGACGATGTGAATGAAAACGAGAGCGAGTCAGGAAGCCATAATGAAAAGGAGAATGATTAGCTCTATCATTCTCTTTACGATAACCTTTGCAGCTATGCTCGTTTTCGTCGGACTCTATATCGACGAGACGAAACGGACACAGGAAACATACTATATCCAGTACACCGAGAATATGAAGCACGTTTCCGAGGACATCGCGTCCTATCTCGACGCGGAGGGCGACAAGGACTTCCGCTATACGCGCATAGTCAGCGATATGAGCAGCGCAAGCTCGTTTGCGTTCCTGCTCAAGAGCCTGAGCGAGGAGGACAAGAAATCCGTAAACGAGCTGAATGCCTGCGTAATGCGGTATCCGGAGCAAATGGTGCCGAAGCTGAGCGAGATGAAGACTGCCATCGACGACATACTCGCAGGGCTCGACAAGGGATACGACGAAACACAGGCTCTTGTGGATTCGATAGATAAGCTTGGTCACTGACAGGAAGGAGGATAGATCATGGGCGAAAAGAGACGTCTAAAGAAGGAAATAAGGCTTTGCATGAACACTATCAAGGAGATCGAGAGAAAGCGCTCGCGTTCGCAGTCGGCTCTCGTTCAGGCGATCCTGCTTCAGGAGCAGCCGGACGAAACTGACGTTGAGTGGTTCAACAAGTACACAGGTGAGATAACCGCCTGCCGTAATCATATGATAGAGCTGCAAAAGAAGCTGAATTCCCTCAAATAAAAGAAAGCCCGGAAACGGTCATGCGACCGCTCCGGGCTGTTTGTTTCTATCAGTAGCTCTTGGAGCTGAGATGTATGCAGAATACGAGGTAGATAATCGCCAGCAGCAGCGAGAATACCGAGCCGGCTGAGCGGTCGGTGATGAGGTCGAATACGTCGAATACGATGACCACTATTGCGAAGTTGCGGCATCTGATGTATTCCTCCTTGAAGCCGTATATCGCCATGATAAGCGTGATTATACAGCTCAGCAGAGCGATGAGCCCTCCGAGCAGGCCTCCGCCGAGAAGTCCGAGCACCACCATGATGACGGAAAGTACGATCATTACAACGTTCCAGATCTTGAATATCGTTTTCATAGCTGTTTCTCCTTATTATTACTTTTGCAGTGTACCGTGTGCGAGCGATTTGAGATAGGCGTTGATGAAGCCGTCGAGGTCGCCGTCCATAACAGCCTGTATATTGCCGTTTTCAAAGCCTGTGCGCGTATCCTTGACGAGGGTGTAGGGCATGAACACGTAGGAGCGTATCTGCGAGCCCCATGCTATCTGGTTCTGCACGCCCTTGATGTCCTCGATCTTCTCGAGGTGCTCGCGCTCCTTGATCTCGATGAGCTTCGAGCGCAGCATCTTCATGGCGTAGTCCTTGTTCTGGTACTGGCTTCGCTGGGTCTGGCAGGAGACTACGATGCCCGTGGGCTTGTGGATAAGGCGGACGGCAGAGCTGGTCTTGTTTACCTTCTGACCGCCTGCTCCGCTGGAGCGGTAGACCTCCATTTCGATATCCTCGTCGCGTATCTCGACCTCAATGGAGTCGTCGATCTCGGGCATGACCTCGACAGCCGCGAACGAGGTGTGGCGGCGTCCGGAGGCGTCAAACGGCGAAATGCGGACAAGTCTGTGAACGCCCGATTCCGACTTCATATAGCCGTAGGCGTTCTCGCCCTGAATGAGAATGGACGCGGATTTGAGACCGGCGTCCTCGCCGTCGAGGTAATCGAGCAGCTCGACCTTGTATTCGTGGCGCTCTGCCCAGTGGTTGTACATACGGTAGAGCATCTCCGCCCAGTCCTGAGCCTCCGTGCCGCCTGCGCCTGCG
>JAEEGL010669393.1_pt1 | contig 11328 bp, 8 predicted proteins | sample 9134231 | NCBI WGS metagenome assembly JAEEGL01 (sample SAMN16246548, study PRJNA631951) | gut metagenome | biome: gut microbiome; feature: rumen; material: fiber-attached | host: Bos | place: Iran: Karaj | collected 2018-10
GAACCGCCAAAGGCTTCGCGCCTGTCGGCGCTCGCAGTGAAGTCGCGCCTTCGGCGCTAATGAAGTGTCCGGCTGGCTCCGGACGAGAAAAGAGACTGTAAAAAACTACAGCGCACCCAAAGAATTGCCGCGACTTTTACCTTCCCCTCGGGGGTAGCGAAGCGGCGGCGCGGTAGTGAATGACAGCCCGGGGGGCTGTCAGAGCCGCGCCGTGCCCGAGCCGCAGCGAGACGGTGTCGCGCAGCAACAGGATGAGGGGGGCGAGTCGATTCGATACTGAATCGGAACCGCCAAAGGCTTAGCGCCTGTCGGCGCTCGCAGTGAAGACGCGCCTTCGGCGCTAATGAAGTGTCCGGCTGGCGCCGGACGAGAAAAGAGACTGAAGAAAAATCGACAGCGGCAATGTAAGAGCCGCCCGCGATTTAGCCCTCCCCCGGGTGAGGGTTGCTGAACCAGGACAACTCAAAGAAAAAATGATCGCTTTCACTTTTAACTTTTCACTGCCCGCGTGCCACCGTTTATTCCTTCTTCAGCAATAACTGCCCACTGCTCACTTTAATCGCTTAAAAAGCAAAAATCTCCCGCGGAGATGATCCTGAAACAGATCCTCTCCGCGGGAGTTTTTTATTCAATTGCCTGTCGCGTCAGTCTTTCTTTTTGAGAACGATAACCGCGGCGGGAACGGCGGCGCAGAGGAGAGCCGCAAATGCGATGAAGACGGTGCTGTCACCGGTTACCGGGTTGGTCGTGGATCCGGAGGTGGTTCCCGACGCTTCGGTTCCGGCAGCCGTTCCGGAGTCGGTTGTGGTTACCGGATCGGTGGTCGGAGCGGGCTTGTCGGTGAGGGAAAGGATGTTGGGCGCAAAGGAGGCGACCCATCCGTCCGCTGTCCTGATGGCTGTTTTTGTGTCTTCGGAAAGCAGTATGCGGTACATCGCGTTGCCGGTGTTGCCGCTCGCGTCGTATCCCTTGCAGTCGTAGTGTACGTAGAACTCGTCACCGATCGAAGTATAGGGCTTGTAATCGGCAATAAGGTTTCCGGAAGCGTCGTATCCCTTCTGGGCGGCGATCAGTTTTTCCTTGTTCAGTTTGATTTCATAGACGGTGGTGTTGTCGGAGTTTCTCTTATAGGATGCGTCCTCGAAAACGGTTCCGTCGTATTTAGGCGTGTTGGTTCCGTTGTATTTGCCGCTTTCGTCGTAGGTGAGGACGGTGTCGACCTTCTGGATGGTCTGGTCCTCAAGGATGGACATTGTAATGGTGTGACGGTCCATGCACTGATAGAATTTGTCTCCCATGTTGAAGCCGAAGGAGAAGGTCATGTAGCTGTTTCCGCCGGCGGTGCCTCTCCATCTGTAGTAGGGCTCGGTGACGACGACGCCGAGATAGATCGAGGTGTCGGTGACGGTGATGCCGAACTTGATGTTCGTTATCATGCTCTTGGCGGCGTCGCTGCTGTAGTAGAAGCCCGGGGTCCCGTCCTTCTGCTCATAGACGTTCTCGTACTCGTCGGCGGAGAAAACACCGTCGAGAGTCGGTTCGGTTCCGCCCTTGTATCCGCTCAGTTTGACCTGTCCGTACTGCGAATAATCGGTCGGTTTCAGGGTCGCGTTCGCCGAAGCGAGAAGCATCAGCGAAAGGACTGTGACGAGCGCCAGCGAAACGGCGGTCAGTATCCTGCCTGTTCTTTTCATTTTTTTCTCCTTTTCTTTTTTTCAAGGGAATATAAGATTTCAATCATAATTTTATCACAATTATTTTCCGGAGTCAACTGATTTTTCGTTTTTTGCTTTTTTTGTAAAAGATATATCGCGGAAGGAATCAGAAATGTCAGAACGGCGCCGGAAAATCCGCCGCAGCCGCCGCGTTTGCCGCTTTCCGGAGCGGTGACCGCGGGTTCCGACGTCACGTCGCTTTCAATCGGAAGAATTTCTGTCTGTTCTTCTTCCGTCGTCTCTTCCGTGTCTGCCTCACCCTGTGACGCGGAGGGGAGATCAAGCTTGAATTCCGTCTGATTTACCTCTCTGAAGAAGGCGCCGCGGACGGTGGAATAGTACTCCGTACGGACGGTCGCGCCGTCCTCGGAGAAATACAGCATGCAGATCATCCCGGTTGGAGACGTTTTGTCCATCCCCTGAGGATCGACCAGCATCTGTGTCACGACGTTGCCCGCGTCCGCGTGGGTCTGAGTGATTATCACGTTGTCGCACGGGTCGTGTCCGCACACGACCAGCGAGACGTTTTTATGCTTCGATACGAACTTTTCCCAGATCGCGTCCCCGTTGTTCGATCCTCCGGTGGTAGCCGGGGGATAAACGTCGTTCTGATCGAGCGTCGTGCCGTCCCTGAAGAGATAGGCGTGAGTGGTCACGATAACGGCGCAGTCGGGATTGTCGTCGGCGATCCCGCCCGCCCAGTCGAGGACACTGTCGGACGGGCCATAGTCAAGCGTGAATATCAGATATTTCCGGTTGCCGGCGGTGACGAATCTCGCCGTGTTTTCGATCTTTCCGTTAAACGACAGCTCGTATGAACTTTTGTATTCCGCGTCTCCGAAATAAGCGTTGAAGTTGGCGGACGAGTCGTGGTTGCCGCGTACGACGGCGTAGGGGATTATCCCGCGCAGACGGTCGTACTGGCTTTTCGCGAGCTGCCATTCCGCCTTCGTATCCGAATTGGTGGTGTCGCCGAGTCCCAGAACGTATTTTATTTTTTTCTTTTCGGCGTTTTCGACAAGCCAGTCGAATATATGATGAAGCTCGTCGGGGTAGTGTTCCGTGATATTCTGAATATCGCCGATCAGCGCCAGCGAGAAGGCGTAGTCTTCGGGTGACGAAACCGCGTCGGGAGACAGCCAGTTGCGCTCGACGGTGACGTCAAGCGCGTTTTTCGACCCGTCGGACACCGCGGTCGCGTTCTGCTTCCCCTCGAGATCGTAGAGGGCGATAAGGTCGGCGGCGGACGGGTCGACGTTTTTTGCGTCGGCGGCTATTTCTTCATCGGTTCGCACGTCGGAGAAGAGGGCTATCCGCGCGATCTTTCCCTTGAAATACTGAGCGTTGCCCGAGCGCAGATCTCCGCCTATGCAGAATTCGCTCGCCGGAAGATCGCTGACGATCTTTTTTGATACGATCTGCGTCCGTTCGCCGTCGATATAGCAGATCAGACGTCCGCTCTTTGCGTCGTTCACGATTGCGAGGTGAGCCCAGTCTCCCGTCCTTACGTCGCAGGTAAAGACGTATTCGTTTACCTTGCCTGCGTTGTCGACGTAATATATTCTCGGGCATCCTCTCGACGAAACCTCAAAATTGACGCAGGCGGATCCGGTCCCGTAATTGCCGAGGATCACGCCTCCGCGTTCGTTGTATCCGCGAGGCAGTTTGATCACCGCCTCGAAGGTCGCTGGCATTGCGGGAAGCGGCGCCCCCGATCTCCGGAGGTCGTCCGCCGTGAAATACGTCCCCCGCGCGTCCGTATCGAGCGAGGAGTCGTAATCGCTCTCACCGTCGTAAATCAGATCGTTGCGGTTTGCAGAGAGGTCGGTGCGGAAGGAATCGGACGTCAGATCGTACGCCGCGATAAGCCCGGGATCCGACGTGTCCGGCTTTTCCATATCATTTTTAATCTCGTCCGCCGTTCTGACGTCCGACCAGAGTGCGACTGAAAACAGCTCGGCGCTTTTCAGATACTGTGTGTTTTTCTCCCGCAGATCACCGCCGAGAACCAGTCCGTAGGGAAGAGTAACGGCGCTGACCGCCGTTTTGAGCGTCTGCACCGCCTCTCCGTTGATATACAGGACGGCGTTTTTCGTCGAAAGATCGAGAGAGACCGCGACGAACAGCTTTTCCCCGGTACGGACGTCGAAATCGGTGAAGTCGTACCTATGGGAGACTGAGCCGCTGTTCCAGTAAAGGGCGACGGCGCCGTTGCTTCGCAGCTCAAGGTTCATGCTTGCCGTCGAGTTGTTCGAATAGTTTCCGACGATCCCGCCGAGACGGCCGCTGCCGGCGTTTTTATCCACGCGGATGACCGCTTCCCAGGTCAGCGGCATTGCGGGAGCTTTGGACTGAATGAGCACGCGGTCGTCGAATTTCATCCCGCTTTCGGCGTCGGCGGAGACGAAAAACGCGGCGAACGCGGCGAGAACGGCGATTATAAGAAATATCGGCAGCGTTTTTTTCATGGGTTACTCCTTGGGATGCGGTTTTTCGGATCGCGTCCGCCGCGCCGCGCGTTCGGGCGGGCGCGGTTTCAGAGGTCCGCGATACGTGAAAAGACGGAAAAATATCTTGCTCCGAATATGCGTTGCGACGGAGCGTCGAAATGAAGTATATCCGCCCGGCAGTTCAGCCCGGCCGCCGACGCCACTCCGTAAAGCGGCAGGCCCACGTGCCGCAGGTTTTCGTTGAAAAGAGGTACGCAGGAGTATTTTTCGCCCCGCCGGAGAAGATAATCCCCGAGTTCTCCGGCGACGACGGGGACGTGATCGGTCCCGAGATCGGCAAAGAGATCTCGGATCATCCTTTCGAACCGTTCGGGGTAGCTGCGGACGAGCTCGGGGTGAGTCACGTCAGCCTCTCCCTGGTGCCAGATTATACCGCGCAGCGTCGATATTTTCATCGCCATACGGGTCTGAAAGAGGGCGTTCTCGTAAAGCGGGCCGCCCTTCTGCCAGCTGTCGAGGGAGGTCCCTCCGTCGGCGCAGGGTATTAGTCCCGTCGCTCTGCCGGTTTTTTTGTGATAAAGAAGGGCAAAAGACCCGCCGGGACCAATCCCCGAGCGGTATTTGCCGGAAAAAATGCCCCGGTCGGGGTTTATCGGCTCGGACAGCGGCTGCCAGCGGCAGTTGCGGAGCATATAAAGCCCGGGGCCGGATATCGGCTCCACGCTTCCTATATCCCCTCTGCCCGCCATATTGGACTGTCCTATCATCAGGAAGGAATCGATCTCTGTGACTGTCTGCACCGTTATTATCTCCTTTTTCTGACCGAAAAGCCGAACTCACCGCGTTTCCCGCCGGTGGCGAAATACTCTCCGTGCTGGTAACTGATCAGCCCCGCCTGCTGAAGATTGAGTTTGCCCTTCGAATCGATAAGACGTTCGTCGACCCTTACCGCGACGATTTCGGCAAGGAACATCACGTGGGATCCGAGCTCTTTCGTTTCGCTCACGCGGCATTCAAGCGACAGCGGGCATTCGGCGATCGCGGGAGCCGACACCTTTTCGCATTTTTCGTAGGTCAGGCCGCATTTTTCCGCTTTGTTCACGTCTCTTCCGCTGATGACGCCGCAGGTGTCGGCGGCGGATGCAAGTGCGGACGTCGGGAAATTAATGACAAACTCGCCTGTGCGTTTGATAATCCCGAATGAATATCTTTCGGGGCGCACCGATATGTAAGTCATTGGCGGATGGGAGTTTACGATACCGGTCCACGCGACAGTCAGGATATTCTTTTCCTTTTCGTCGCCGCAGCTTACCAGCGCGGGCGGCAGAGGACCGAACACCGCGCTGCCTTTCCATACCTGCTTTCCCATAGATCAGATATCCGAATCGAGGGTGCCGTACTTTTTCAGCATTTCGCTGTCGGAGAGCGGGGTGTTTATATAGCCGACGCGCTTGAAATCCCTCATATTGTGACGTACGATATAGTCGATATACGAGGCGATGATCTTCGCCGTGTATATATACCCGGCCGGATTAAGATGGCCGTGAAGATAAAACTGCTTCCGGAATTCGTCGCCGTACTTCGCGCCGTAGCGGTCGAGATCTATGACGTAGGAATTGTCGAAATATTCCGCCATTTCACGGACGACTTCGGCCTGACGGTCGACGATTCCGCTCGCCCCCGGCTTGCCGCTCGAGACCATCGTGACGAAAAAGAATTTCGCGTCGGGAGAAATCTCCTTGTAGCGCTGGACGATCTGTCCGTACCAGCCTGCAAAGGTGTTTGCGTTGCGGCGCCAGTCGTCGGGGCAGATATCGGCGCGCACGTCGCCCGCGGCGAACCTGTTGTGGTTGAAATCGTTGCAGCCGAGAGCGATAATATACGCCTGCGCGGCGAGAGAGGGATCCCAGAAGCCCTTTTCGGCGGCAAAACTCTGACAGTACTGCGCAGCCGTCATCCCGCCTTTCGAAAAGTTGTAAACGGTGGAGCCGCACATACGGGCGATGTACTGCCCCCATGAGTACTCGAAATAGTCGTTGTAATGAGTCTTTCCGTCGGGAGTTTTTGTCTCGAACTCACCCGACGAGAGCGAGTCCCCGACACAGGCGATCTTTCTGAAGATCGCGCAGAATCCTCCGTCTAAGGCGATTCTGTCCAGCGGCTTTTCGTTTTCGTCGAACAGGTATTCGGTCGAAAATTTTTCGTCCATGTCCGTATTCCTTTCAAATATATTCGTAAAATCAGAGTCTGAATAATTCCGCTTTTATTTTTCCGTTTTCAGTTTCGGCGACGGCGTAGCTCCCCGAAAACCCGAGGGAGCCGGGATTGACGAGCAGTATCCCCCGGTATTCCCGGATAACCGGTATATGCGTGTGACCGCAGAAGACCGCCCGGACTCCGAGGGCACTGGCGTGCGAGACAAGTTTGCCGTACCCGCCTTTTACGCCGTATTTGTGCCCGTGGCACAAAAGCGACGGGACTCCGCCGACGCTCGCGATCCGCTCGGCGGGGAGGCCGGCGGTATCAAAATCGCAGTTTCCCGTGACCCCGAGAAAAATCAGTCCCGGGAAAAGATCGGATACCTCCGCGGCTTCACGGGCGCCGTCGCCGAGATGGAGAAAACCGTCGAATTTTTCCGACGACAGAAGCGTTTCGAGGGACGAGCGGTTTCCGTGGGTGTCGGATACGATCAGGAATTTCATTTAACCTCACCTATGACGCGGCTGGGATGCGCGCAGAAATAAAGGATCTGATAATCGGAGGCGATTCGGGAGATCAGATTTGCCGTGTTTTTCATATTTGTTTCGTCAAGACTTTCGAAGGGATCGTCGAAGATAAGGAAAGGTTTTTCGTCGCCGTAAATGTTGTCGGCAAGGGCGACGCGGAAGCAAAGCGCGCATACCGCCTGCTGTCCCTTGCTGAGATGTTCGGCCTGGCGAAGCATGCCGTCGCTCTCGAAAAGAATCTTGTAGTTTTCGTCCATATCGAGAGTTGAGCCCAGCGCTTCGGCGATTGCCGACGCGTTTTTTCTGAAAATGTCGCGAACAGGGGCGATATACCTGTCCTTCAGCGCTTTGTCGGCGGCTCTGAGAGCTCCTTCCGCAGCATCGAGAATCTTTTTCTTCCTTTTCGCGGCGGCGAGATCCTCTTCGGCGCGCGACAGCTCTTCGCGGAGGGCGGGGATCTCCGAACATTCCTCCTCCGCGCGCCTTATCGATTCGTCGACGGCGCCGAGCTCGCGCCTGCCGGCGGCCGCGAGTTCCCGCAGCGGTTCCGGATCGGGCAGTTCGTCCGGCAGCTCCGCAAGAGCTTCGGGGTGTTCTCCGGCAAATTTACGGGCGCTTTCTTCAAGGCGTTCCGCTTCGCCGGACAGTCTTTCGAATTCCGCAGAGTCGGCTCTCATCAGGGCGACAGAAGCCGGGACGGCGGCGATGTCCGGGCAGGGCAGACAAAGAGAGGCGTAAATATCAGATATTTTCTTTTTGCATCCGTCGAGAGTTTCCGCCGCGCGCTTTCTTCTCGCGGCGTCATCCTCCCGGTCGGATCGCAGAGAGGATATTTCGCGTGCGTCCGCTCTGATGACTTCACCCGTGATTCCGGTTTCGGAAAGACGGTATTTTGCCGTTATATCCGACAGCTCCGCGCCGCTTTTTTCGGCGGTCGCGAGTTTTTTTGCGTATTCTTCCTTCAGTTCACCGAACCTCTCCGCCTCACGCCCGAAAAGGGCGACGTCGGCGGCGGCGACCTCCGAATAAAACCCGAAGGGGACAAGCAGTTCTCGGATCTTTTCCTCAGAACGCTTTTTTTCGCTTCTCAGCTCGGCGACGCGCCGCTGTTTTTCGGCGCGCGCCCTCGAGCGGGAAATCACGCCCGCCGTGATCAGCGACAAAGCGCAGACGGCGAAGAAGCCGGCGGCGATAAAGCACGGGATTTTATACCGGGATAACGCCGGTATAAAGGCGCAGACGAGCGCCGCCGCAGCCGCCGCGAGCAGGACGGCAGCCGCCGCGACTGCTTTTCCTCCCCGCGAGTTTCCGTCCGGGGATTCGGTCAGTTCTCTGACTGCCGCTCCGCGCTCGGTCGCCGTTTCCAGCTCCGCACGGGCGCGGGCGAGCGTACCCGTGACGTCTTTTTCACCGTATTTCGTTTCCAGTCCGATCAGTTCGGCGCTCTTTTCGGGTTTCGCCGACGCCGCTTCGAGCGCAGACATCCGAAGCGTTTCTTCCTCCGCGGGAACGCCGAGAGGGTATTTCGCTTCAAGGAACGACAGCCTTTCGGCTTTTTGCGGCGGGAAGGAGGATTCGCCGAGTATTTTTGACGCGAAAGACGCGTCCCGCGACAGGGTTTCAAGTTCTTCCGCCGTTTCCTCCGACGGAAGTCCGCCGGGGTATTTTTCTATAAGCCCGGATAATTTCTTTTTCGCCGTCTCGGCGCCGGCGGACAGCGACTGCAGAGTGCGTTTGCTTTCTCCGGCACGCGCCAGCGAAACGGCGTCTTCAAGTTCAGCCTCGGCCTTTTTCACTCCGGCGTAAATTTCGGAACGCTTTTTGTAAAGGCCTTCGATCTCCGCGCTTTTTTTCTCGAGTGCGGAAAGATTTCCGCGGATCCTCGCGGCGTCTTTTTCGAGTGCGGGAATCAGACCGGTCTTCGATTTGGTCCTCCCCTGAAGCGAACCGCTTTTTTTCGCCAGTCTGTCGAGAGCGTCTTTGACCGCGACGCCGCCGGTCCTGTCGGAGTACGAGCCCCCGAGAGCTCCGTTTATGTCGGGAGCGGTGCCCGCGGAAAACAGTTTCCCGGACAGATCGTCGGCGTCGAAAAAGACGGTGTTTTTGAAGGAACTCTCGCCGACTCTGAATACCGCTTCTCCGGGAACTTCGCCGAGTTCGCCGGTTTCGGTTCCGTTGCGGTATACGTGCAGCTCGTCCTTCGTCGTGCTTTTCTGATCGAAACGTCTCTCTATCCTGTAACGGTTCCCTTTCATTTCAAATACAACGTTTCCCCCGAAGGCGGCGTTTTTGGAAACCGAAAAAGGAAAATAATGCGCTCTGTCGTTGAAGCCGGAGCCGACTCTGTCGGTGGGGAGGCCGTAAAAGCATGCCCGCAGGAAGGATGCTATCGTACTTTTTCCCGATCCGTTGTCTCCGAGAAAGCAGTTGATTCCGTCGGAAAAAAAGATCTCTTTCGAGTCGTATTTCCCGAAATTTTCTATGCGGCAGGATATCAGTTTCATCGCTCAGAGGTCCTTTCCGTCAAGAAAACGCATTCCGGTGCGCACGACTTCCTCCCGGTCCGCGTCGCGGATCTGCGGGTCAGACATGACGCGTCTGTAAAACTCGCCTCTTATCGAGATATCGTCCGCGTATACCGAATAATCGGTTTTTCGCTTCGACTCATCCTTTACCGACAGATCGTAGAAGGAAGAAGACAGGCGCGTACGGATCTCGTCGGCGATATCCGGGCAGTCGAGCAGGGTTTCTCCCGTAAGCTCGATCCGCATAAGGTCGTCCGGGTAAACTCCCGCCTTGTCGGTAGCGCGTCGTATGATCTCTTCTGCGCCGGCGGCTCCGGCGACGTCGACCTGGCAGTATCTGATCTTCCTTTTGGCAAAAGGAACGAAAGAAAAGGTCAGTTTTCCGTCCGCGGCGTCGAGAAGGACGAAACCGTGCTCGCCCGGCTCGTCGTAGCCGCGGCCTTCAAGACAGCCCGGATAAACTGCGACGCCTGACGGGGGAAGCTCCGCTTCACGGAAGGCGTGTTCGTGTCCGAGAGCCAGGTAGTCGATCCCCCTGCCGCAGAAGGCGCGCCGGTCGATGCATCCCGGATCCGCCGAATCTTTCAGCTGACCGTGGAGCATGGCGATATTGATCATTCCCGGTTCCGCGCGGAAGGAGTCCGGCAGCGGCGAAAAATCCGTCGCCGCCTCCGCGCCTCCTATCCGGACGTTTTCGTATTCGTAATATTTCCATTCCCCGCCGAATGTCTTCAGATTGGGAAGTTCTTCCTCGTAAGAAGACGAAAGGTCGTGATTTCCCCGCAGATATAGAAAATCCGTATTCGGGCAGCTTCTGACGGCCGAGAAAAAGAATTCCTTGTCGCTCATTGGAGGGCGGTCTCCGTCGAAAAGGTCCCCGCAGATCATGACGGCGCGTACCCCTTCGCGCCGGGCGTATTCTGTCATCGACGAAAAGGTCGCGCGCAGCTCGCGTTTCCTTTCCGCCCGCTTTTCGGCGGGAAGTCTTTCGAACGCCGACCCGAGATGTACGTCGGCACAGTGGATTATTTTCATTTATCGTATTACCTTATGTATTTATAACGATATTTTACACGCACGCGACCGGTTTGTCAAGCGGTTTACGACGATTTGTCTTTTTTTCCGTACCGCGTCGAATAAAAAATTAAACAATTGTCTTTACTTTTTCTCCGCGGTATGATATACTGTAAACAAAGTAACCGACAGGGAGTGGCTTTTGCATGAAAAAAACCGTATTTTTGAATCTGGCGCTTGTTTTGGCCGCCGTTCTGATTTTTTCATCCTGCGCGAATCTCGAATCCGGACTCCCGGAGCAGGGAAGCGCCGCCGCCGGCCTGACCGGGAGTTTAAACGAAGAGAACGCGAATACGGAGGAACTTCAAACGGATCCGCCGGACGTACACGAACCGGAAACCGGGTCCGAAGCCGCCACTGACGCGCCGTTGACCTCCGACGCCGCGACCGAGACGACCGTTGCGCTGCCTTCGGAGACCGAATCCGGATCCTCGGATACTGGTACCGAGGCCGTGCCGGCGGAAAAATACCCCTCCGGTTTTCTCTTCGGAGACGAAAGATACAAAGTTGAGGTCGTTTCGGGAGAGGGAGGTATCCCCGCCGCTCTGAAAATCGTTACCTCCACAGGGTCGGGATCGGTCGATCTCGGCGGAGACCGGGTGAACTTTTACGTCGTGGCGTATAAGCTAAGAAAGGGAAACATCCGGGTGACGGCTTTTTCCGAGCGCGTGGTCACGGACGCGGACGGACAGACGAAATATTTTGCCGAACTGACCAATTTTGATCTCACCGGAACCGAAATATACACCACAACGCCTTACTCGTCGGTTGCCGCGAAAGCCGAAGGCGCCTTTTCGGATGCCGATGGTAAAGTTGCCAAGTGCATAAAGGACGCCGA
>JAEEGL010818648.1_pt1 | contig 11328 bp, 12 predicted proteins | sample 9134231 | NCBI WGS metagenome assembly JAEEGL01 (sample SAMN16246548, study PRJNA631951) | gut metagenome | biome: gut microbiome; feature: rumen; material: fiber-attached | host: Bos | place: Iran: Karaj | collected 2018-10
AGGCACCGCGCGAGCACGCCGAGGTCGAACGGCGCGTTGTGCGCGACAAGGATGCTGTCCGAAAAGAACGGCTCGACCGTTTCCCAAAGCGCGCCAAAGTCCGGCACCTGCGCCGCGTCCTCGGGCGTGATGCCGGTCAGCTCGATGTTGAACGGCAGAAAGTACGTCTCCGGATTGACGAGCGTACCGAACGAGCCGGACACCGCGCCGTCCTCGATCAGCGCAATGCCGATGGCGCTCATGCGGTTGTTCTCCGCGTTCGGCGTTTCCACGTCGAACGCCGTAAAGCGTTCCATGCCGTCCTCCTTGGGATTGTTTTCAAGTATTGTACCATATACGTTCGGCAAAAGCTATCCCGTTTTCTCGTTTCGGCAAGACAAAATCCCGCCTTTTGCGCCCGACACGGTCTGCATACTTTTCCCCGCCCCGGCGCATACTCCCGGTATGCTGAATCTGTTTTTACGCACGCTGATCCTCTATCTGTTTCTGCTGCTGATTTTGCGGCTCACCGGTAAACGGCAGGTCGCGGATCTTGAGCCGTTCGACCTCATTGTGACGCTGATCGTTGCGGACGTCGGGAGCAACGCGATCTCCGATACCAACATCCCCCTGCTGTACAGTATTGTCCCGATTATCGGACTGTATCTGATGCAGCAGGTGATCGCGCGGGCATGCCTGAAGTCCGACCGCGTGCGGCATTTCCTGTGCGGCACGCCGCAGCTTTTGATTCGCGGCGGGCGGCTCGACGAAACCGTGATGCGCCGTACCAATTACACGATCCACGACGTACTGGATCACCTGCGGGAAAAAGACGTATTCAATCTGGACGAGGTCGAGGACGCGATCCTGGAAACGAACGGCTCGATGAGCGTGCGCCTAAAGCCCGCGACGCAGCCGCCCGCCCGACCGGAGCTGAACGTTTCCGTTCCAAAGGAGCAGCCGCCCGCGCTGCTGATCCGGGAGGGGCGGCTCTGTCCGGAAGGGCTTGCGGAAGCGGCCATAGACGAGGCCGCGCTTATGAAGCGGCTTCGTAAAAACGGCCTGCAGGTTGCGGATATTTTCGTTTTGCAGCGCACAACAGCGGGCAAGCTGCACGCGCAGGTCAAGGTGGAAAAAGGCGGCAAGGTAAGGGAACTGGCGTAGCGAAGCTTTTCAGCCTGTTCCCGCTGTGTGAAAAGCGCCTTTTTCTATCCACGCCATGAAAGGAGTTCTATGGGTTTTATCTGGTTTCGCAGAGTCTGTACGGCTCTGCTGTGCGCCCTGCTCGCCGTGCTGTTCACGGTGCCGGGGCGGTATCTCGACGCGCAAAGCGCGGCTTGGAACGACGACATCGACGCGGCGGGCGCGGCGCTGCGGGCGGGCGATTACCAAAGGGCCGGAACGAATGCCGACGCGCTCGTCTCCTCCTTTGCCGAGGCCAAGCCTGCGCTCGAACGCTTTCTACACCACGACGCGGTCGAAGGCGTGTTCGCCGCGCTGATGGACGCCGAGGTGCTTTGCGCCGCGCATGACGCGCCCGGTGCGCTCGCCGCGCTTGCCGCTGCAAAGGGCGGGATCGAGCACCTGCTTTGCATCGAGCGGTTCACCTGGAACGCGCTGCTGTAAAGCCACCCCTTGCGCCGGACGCCGCTGCGTGTTATGCTGTGTGCATAAAGGCGGTGAAACGATGAGAGTTTTCTCACAAAGGCTCGGACGGCTGCTGCTGTTCGCGCTGCTGCTCGCGGGCGTAACGGCGCTTGCGGGCGTGTGTATGCGCGTCCTTGCCGGATGGGTGCGGCTCGGTGCGGTGACAATATGCAACCTCGTCAACGGCGGGCTTGCGCTGCTGTTTCTGCGGCTCTCGGGACGGCGGCTTGCCGTTTCGCTTCGCCCCGCAGCGCAATGGCTTTGGGCGCTCCTGCTTGCGGGCGGGCTCGGGCTGACGATCATCGTCCTGCCACTGCTGTTCGGCACGTCGCTTGTCGGCCGTCATGCGGACTTTGTGCCGTGGGCGGCGGCCGTGGAGCTTTTTGACAATCTTTTGGTGATCGGCCCGGTCGAGGAGCTGATCTTCCGTGAATACGTGCAGGGCGAATTGTGCGCCCTGCTGCCGAAGAAAACTTGGCTTGCGGTTCTGTTGGCAAGCGCCCTTTTCGGCGCATGGCACCTGATCAACGGCTCGCCCGCGCAGGCGCTGTTCACGTTTGGGATCGGGTGCGCGTTCGGCTTTGCGCGGCAATACGGCAAGGGGTGCACCTACCTTTCCTGCGCCCTCGGCCACGGACTGTATGACAGCCTGTGCAGCGTCACGCGCTGGCTGCTGCCATAATAGAAAAACGGCGTGACCTTTGCAGTCATGCCGTTTCTGTTTCTTGGGTCGGAGCAAAAATCCGACGCCCGTTATCCATGGGATGGCGGTAAAGAGCCGACAAACCGGTATTTGTCCAACTGTTAAATCCTTTTCTTGAAACAGATGATACGATTTGCTTCCTCAAACCCCATTGCCATATGGAATTTGAAGCTGTCAACGTTGTTCAGCTCGCAATCGCTGGCAAACTCATTGCATCCCATTTCTTTTGCCCATTTTTCACAAGCATTCAGGAGTTCTTTTGCATAGCCGTTCTTGCGATGTTCTTCTTTTACAAAAATACCTTCCAAGTAGCCCACCGGAGAACTATCTGTGCCTTCAACATAGTCGGTTCTCAAACTGCATTGTGCAAATCCTATCGGAAAATCATGTATATACTTGATAAAAAACGAGGATTGCTTGCCATTCAATGTTTCGATAAACTCTGTTTCCAATGCATCAACCGTATGACTGTCCCACATTTGTACAGCCATTTCCGCTAAAATGCGGCTCTCCTCTTTGGTTGCTATTCTGACCATTAGAACTCCTCCCTAAATCCCCGTTCCTCTTTATCATACTCCCCTTGCCGACGCGCACGGTCGAGTCCGACGCGTTCAGGGAAAGCGGCGTGAGTGCGGCCGCGACGTTTCTGTTTGTGCGCTTCGGTTCTGCATGATCCGATGCCCGTTATTCATGATCAGCGATAAAGACCCGCCCGATAAGCCAGTTTTTATGCGGCACTATTGCTCCCTGAACCCATTTTCCTTCAGCAGCTTAACAATGCGTTTCATCGCGCTCTTTTCCGCTCCGTACGAAAGCCCGACAAGTCCCTCTCTGCCGCCGCCGGAAACGATCTCCACCGTTGTTTCATCGACAGTTTCCTCGACAATGACCGTCAAAGTAAGCGTTGAATTGATCCTGAAATAATATTCTTCGGCAACAAAGATCGTTATTGTGCGATCTTGCCCTTCGATCCTTTTCATATAGAAGCCATCGTCGGGAAAAGCATGGGAGGAAAACCAGTCAATCAAAGCACTATCTATTTCTGCGTTGTTCCGTGCTGTCAATACGGTCTTTATCATACTGTCCTCCGTCATTCCCGATTTGTCTTCGTCTGTTCCGCTTCTCCCTGCCGCGGCAGCCGCACCGGGCCGAGCTCGATCACAAAATGCGGCGCCGTGATTCCCGTCTGCGGGTGTGCATCCGTAACGCTGATACGAACGCCGCCGATCTCCGTTTCCGTAAAGCCGTCCGCCGTACCGAGCAGAACGTATTGCTCACCGATAAAGTCCACGGTGCCGTCCGCGTTTTCGCACAGCGGAATCGCCTCCAGGGGCTTCGCAATATCGACGCCGAGGCTGTCAAGATACGCCGCAATCATAGGCAGCGCGGCGCGGGCTTCGCGCCGGTAGCGGCGGCAATACGCGCACTCGCACAGCGCGCTTTCGGGATGCGCCGCATAGTAGGCGCGCGTGTGTTCGATGTCGATTCCTTTCATACGGTCTCCGTGATGCAAAAGAAGGGGCGAACCCTCGTCCCTCCCGTTTGTTTCTGTTTTCCTCACGCCGCGGGCTTCTGCTTATAGATGCGGCCGGGCACCGGTTCTTCGCCGCCTGCGCGGATCAGCTCGGACACGGTGACAAGCTCATACCCCTGCTCCCACAGCCACGGGATCAGCTCGTCGATGGTGTCGAGCGTCGCCTGCATCCGGTCATGGAACAGCACGATGGAGCCGTCCTGAATCTTCTTTTTCACCACGTCAAGGATCTTGTTCTTGTTTTTCAGCTGCCAGTCGCACGAATCGACCGACCACATGATCACCGACAGACCCGCGTCGCCCGCGGCGTGGCGCACGTTGTCGTCATACATGCCTCCCGGCGGCCGCATCAGAATCGGGACATACCCGCCCTCGACGGATTCGTTGATCTCCTTCTTGGTCGCTTCAAAGCGCTTGTAGTTTTCACGCCGACTGAAATGCACCATGCGGTCATGGTTCAGACCGTGGCATCCGATCTCGCAGCCGAGATCGACGATGCGCTGCACGGTCGCGTGGTTGTCGTCGTGGATCGCGCTCGACAGCAAAAAGAACGTGACATGCACGCCGTATTTTTCGATGATATCGAGGAACGGCTCGGTATACTTCGGGCTTGGGCCGTCGTCAAACGTCAGCGCCACGAGCTTGCGGTTCGGATCCGGCGTCGGCGTGGGCGTGGGCGTCGGTGTGGGCGTGAGGGTCGGCTCCGGGCTCGGCGTAGGCGTGGGCGTCGGCGGCAGCGTCGGCGCAGGACGCGGCGTGTCGGTCGCGGCGGAGCCGATCTCGATGCTCTCCGTCACAACCGTTTCGACCGGCATGGTCTCCGCCGGAGCAGCCTGCGGCGCGTCCGTCTCGGCCGGGAGCGAAAGCGCGTCCGGCTCGCCGGTGGGCGTGCAGCCGAGCAGGAGCAATATGCAAAGAATGACAAGGAAAATTCGTTTCATGCGGCTATTGTACCACATGCTTCGACAAAGCGCAACGGTTTTCGACACGCCAAGTGCCCGTCCCGCCGTCCGGCGCAGACGTTATTTTCCTGCGAACCGGAACGGGTTTTCGATGCGTTCCTTTTGCCAGAACGTGATCGCCTTGCGGTACATGGCGCGGGCATGGATGCGGTCGTGCCAGAGCAGACGGCGCAGCAGCTTTTTGCGCGTCCATGCTTCGCCGGTTTCGTCCTCGATGATTTTGTTTTCCAAGAACTGCGGCGCGGCCTCGAGCTGCGTGAACAGCTTCACGCGCTCGGTAAACAGATCGCCGTCCGGATCGAGCGCGATCCCGAGCCGCGCGGCATAAGCGGCCTGTACCGCCGTGATGTGCTTTTGCATCTCGCGCGAAGTCTGCGGCAGCCGGCCGTAGAAGCAGCGCCGGGACTTGACAAGTGCCCGGTCCTTCTGCGGGATCGAAAGAAATTGCGTCTCGATATCCTTTGCCGAGCGCAGGCAGAGCGATTTCAGCTGTGTGTAGGTTGCCATGCTCATCGGCAGCCGTTCGGACGGAAACAGCACGCGCGTCTCGCCGTCCTCCACCGCCGCCGGGCTTTTGCACTCCTGCACCGTGCGAAACTCGTTCATCGGCTCGCGCGGGCCCTGCCCCGTCCATGCGCGGTATTGCGCCAGCGCCGCGGGCAGCTTTTGCATGGCTTCCTCCCGCGTTTCGCCGCGCGCCGATACGCCCGGATACCCATCCGCAAAGATCTGCACGCCGCTGTCGTTGTATTCGATAATGAGGTCGATCATAGTCCCTCCCGCCCTTCAAAGTGCTGTTTCTATTAAACCACACCGATGCGTCCGATTTGCGTCTGTTTGATGAACAAACGATGAATTTTCCGTCCTGCTCCGCCCCTGCCCAAAATCCTTGCCGCAAAACGGCATCCTTTGCGCCGCAGCCCGCAAAAAAGAGAGCCGTTTTCGGCTCCCTTGCGGTCAATGTATTGGTGCTTTGAAAAGCGGTTCTTATACCCACTCGACACGGGAAGCCAAAACTTAAACAAATTTGTTTAAGTCGCATGTTTTCTCGTGCATGTGGTGTCTGTATTATCCTATTATGCTAAGCTATCTGATTTTCTGTTGTCGTATCGTTGTCTGTGCCGATAAAATATGATGGCAGCAAACCAACCATTTTGAACAAGAATACTGTATCAATTGCAAGCATATATGTATGAATCAAATCGATCCCGTATAATTTCTGTGTGGTAGATACAGTCACTATTGCGAATGGACAGAGCCATCACGATGATTCTGACAGTTCAAAACATTTCCTGCCCGATTTGCTACCGTTCCTGCCGCTTTTATAGAAAAGCAAGCGCCGGAACGGTAAGATATGCATGAAATTGTGATGGGAGGATTTTTGATGAAAAAGATTTTTGTATTTACGCTTTGTGTTCTGTTTGCCCTGTCGCTGTTCGCCTGCGGTGCAAAGGAAACCGTGCCTGCACAGCCTACCGCTGCGCCTGCCGCATCCTACCGGTGGGACTTCGTAAAGCGGAACGGCGGTGTGGACGCGCTGAAAACCGCATGCGAGCAAAAGGGTACGATCGAGGAGCTGGCGTATGAAACGCCGCTGTACATTTCCGATCCGAGCACGATCGTGACGAAACACCTTTGGGTCTATCTGCCCTATGGCTACGATCAGAGCAAACAATACAATGTAATGTATCTGATGCACGGCGGCGGCGAGAGTGAAATCTACTGGCTGGCTGATGAACGCTGGGGCGAGACAACGCGGAATGTTCTGGACAATATGATCCAAAGCGGTGTCTGCGATCCTTTTATCGTCGTGACGCCGACGTTCTATCCGCCGGAGGGCGATTTTGAAAACCCGCAAGGCGCCGAGGATCTGACCTATGTCTTTGCCGATGAACTCCGCAACGATATCGTTCCATTCATCGAAGCGAAGTACAGTACCTATGCAGGCGGCGATGTTTCGGAAGCGAATCTTGCCGCAACGCGTGAACACCGTGCCTTTGCCGGTTTGTCGATGGGTTCCATGACAAGCATCCACTCTGCATTGATGCAGGATCTCGATCTGTTCGCATGGGTCGGTTCTTTTTCCGGTGCGAAAACCGAAGTCAAAGATTTTCAGGACGCCCTGAATGCCGACGGTGTAAAGGATCTTCCGATCAAATTCTGGTACAACGGCAACGGCAAAGCCGACATTGCACACGATGAACACGACGAATTCTGCCACGGTGTTCTGGAAGCCATGCCTGAGCGGTTCACCGACGGTGAAAACTTCGCGTGGGTTGACCTTCGCGACGGCTCGCACTCCTATCAGAGCTGGATTGCCGATCTCTACAACTGTATGCTCGTATTCTTCAAATAATCGGAGGTATGTATGAAAAAGATTTTTGCACTTGCACTCTGCATCCTGTTTGCCCTGACCCTGTTCGCCTGCGGTGCAAAAGAAGCCTCGCCGGCACAGCCCACCGCCGCACCCGCCGCAACCTACAAATGGGATTTCGGCAAGAAGAACGACGCAGTCAATGACATCAAGAATACGCCCGCCTCGCAGCAGGGCACGATCGAGGAGATCACCTACGAAACCCCTGCCTATGCTGTCAACGATCTGCTCGGTGCTGACGTGACGCTGACCAAAACCGCGACCGTCTATCTCCCCTATGGCTACGATGAAAGCAAGCAGTATAATGTGCTGTATCTGCTGCACGGCACCAAAGGCGAAGCAGACGGTCCGATGGAGGAGTTCTGGCTGAAGCAGTGGGGCGATACAACGCGCAACGTACTCGATCACATGATCGAATCGGGACTTTGCGATCCGGTCATCGTTGTCTGTCCGAACTATTATTCCTACGCAGATGGCTATGAGCTCGGCAATGAACAGGCGAAAGCGCTCAGCGAAAAGTTGAACGACAGTTACATCTATGCCGACCATGCCGAGGACGGCGGCGAGCTGGACAACCCGCAGAACATCTGGCCGGTGTACTTTGGCAAGGAGCTTCGCTCTAACCTGATCCCTGCAGTCGAAGCCAAGTACAGCACTTTTGCCGGCAAGGACGTTTCCGAAGCGAACCTGATTGCCACGCGCGAGCATCGCGGCTTTGCGGGCCTTTCCCGCGGCTCAATGACGGTCATGCGCTCAGGCCTTTGCGAAAACGCAGATATCATTGCATACTTTGGCAATTTCTCCGGCATCTGGCAGGAGTTTGACGCTTTCAAGACGGCGATGAACGACACGTTCAAGGACTACCCGATCAAGTTCTGGTACAACGGAAACGGCAAAGCCGACTTTGCCAAGGCCGATCACGATGCCTTCCTCGACAAAGTCAAGGCGGAACTCGGCGACAAGTTTGTGGATGGTGAAAACTTCGCGTATGTGATCCTGCGTGACGGCGGACACATGTACTACAGCTGGCTTGTCGATCTGTACAACAGCCTGCTTGTGTTCTACAAATAAACTTCATTCCCTCCTTCGGAATTCCTTCATCTCCTCCGGATTTCCGAAAATCCCAAGCAAGCGTCCCGGCTGCATTGTCGGGGCGCTTGTGATTCTCCCTCCTGTAGGGTTTAGTCGGTTCAGACGCATTCGGAACCGCAATCCTTCATTCTTTCGAAAAACCGTTCAAGAAAGGAACAGATTCCATGAATAAACGTCGTTTTTATCCTGCTTTATTCTCCATATTGCTTGTTGCATTTTTGATACTTGCATGCGCAAAACCCGGCCAAACTCCCGCTTCTCAGGTTCAGCCAACGCCTGAGCCGGAAGGTGTCAGTTTGGTCACATACGGTCGTCCTGCAGACCAACCTATCCGTATCCATACGGATATGCAGACAGAGATTCTCAGAGACACGTATAAAAAGCTGCACAAAGCACAAGGTGCCAAGGAGATGAGCCAGCCCTATCCGCTAACGCTGGACTGGACCGATTGGGCAAAATCGCTGCAGAATCCTACGGACTTCGTCATTGTTCTGACGGAACAAACCGATACATCTGAGAGTCGTCGGTTTGAAACAACCGGGACCACCTTGGAAATCACCAATCTGAAGCTGAACACCGCTTATACCTGGACCGTTACCGCAAAAACCTCCTCCGGTGAGGTTACGGGAGACAAAAGCACCTTTCAGACCGTAGATACGATCATCCGAAACCTATCCGTGGACGGTGTTGCTAATGTGCGTGATCTTGGCGGATACCATACGATTGACGGAAAAACGATCCGGCAGGGTATGTTGATCCGTTGCGGCAGGCTAAACAAGAGCCGCACGCAGGAAGTCATGCTTGATATTACCGATTCCGGAATCAAAACCATGCTGGATGAATTGCATATTCGTACTGAAATCGACCTTCGTCGTACCGATAACGGAGAAGTCGGAGGCATCCAGTCCAGCGTATTGGGGGATGCGGTCCATTATTACTCTGTACCGATGGAAAACGCCCCTTCCGAGAATAACGGCGATGCGTTGCTATATAACGCAGAAATGCTCCGCTATTTGTTTGAGATTCTGTCAGATGAGAGCAATTACCCGATCATCTTCCACTGTGATATCGGCACGGACCGTACAGGCATGGTTGCGCTGTTGATCAACGGAATGCTCGGCGTTGACGAAGAAGACCTCGGACATGATTATGTGTTCTCCAATCTCGCAAAAATTGGCGGTTTTCGCTCCTATGATCGCTGGATCGAACAGCCCTATATGAAGCATATCCTCAACCAGCCGGGCGAAACGCTACAGGAAAAAATCATTGCTTCCCTTCTTGAGATCGGTGTTACAGAAGACCAGATGAATGCTATCCGCCAAATCATGTTGGAAAAATGAACCGATAAACATCATTGACAGAAAAAACGGAGGCGCCTGTTTCTGCCGTGGCGAATGTCAACGCTGAGACATTTCCGTTTTAGACGACAAAAGTGAGGCCGTTCAAATCTGATGCCTCACTTTTTTATGTGATAAATTGTATAATCTTCACTTTCTGTTATGGTATGCAGCCAGCGCATCTAAAAGTGCCTTGCGCTTGGCACGGGAAACGTTGATCGTTTCCTCCCCCACCGTGACGGTGTTCTGCCCGACCTCGTCGATATAGGCAAGGTTGACAATAAAGCCCTTGTCGCAGATAAAGAACGTCGGATCGTTCAGTTCCTCGATCGTTCCTTTTAAGCTGCCGCGGACGCGGTACACATCCTTATGCGTATGATAGAACACATAATGCCCCTGCACCTCGATATACTTTACGTCGTCCATCTCGACCGTGGCGGTGCCGTGTTCCGTGCGTAAAAGCAACGACGGGCGCATGCTTTCCGGCACAAACCGCAAAGCGCGCGTGAGCTTATAGGCAAAGGTATCATAGGAAACCGGCTTCACAACAAAGTCTGTCGCGGAGACTTCATAGCCTTGGATCGCATACTGGGCAAGGTTTGTGACAAACAGCAGCACAACGCGCCCGTCCAGCTCCCGCAGCCTGCGCGCCGTCTCCATGCCGTCCATGCCCGGCATGTCGATATCCATCAAGACGATGTCATATTCTGGTTTATAATTGGTCAAAAACAGTTCCGGAAATGAAAAAAGGCTTGCCTGCAGCGGTTCGGTATGTGCTTCAGAATACCGTTCAACATAGGATTTTAACAGGTTACGGACGCGCTCATCATCGTCCACGATCGCAATGCGTTTCATAATCCCCCTTCACTTAATCGGAAACAGAACATTGAGATAGAAGATACCGTCCTCGGCACGCGTGTTGACACTGCCGCCGTACTTTTCGGCGATCAAGCGGATGCTCGTCATGCCGAAGCCATGGTTGAACTCATCGCCGGTCGTCGTGCGCGGCAGACCATCCGAAAATGTCAGCTCCCCGACAAACGGATTCTCGGTGCGGACGAGCAGCAGCTTCTTTTCGGCATGCACGTCGATATAAATGGAACGCTTGGCGTGATCCTCGATCTTGCGGACCGCATGGATCGCATTGTCGATGATGTTGCCGAACATGACGTACTGATCGGTGACCTCCATGAAATTGAGCTTCTCCCCATCGATCATGCACACGAACGTAATATCATGCTTTTTGCAGTAGTCGTTCTTTTCGGTGAAAATCACATCGAGCGTATCGTTACCGGTGTGGATCGCAGAATCAAAGCTGTCTACAAGCTGCATGGCTTCGTCAATATGCTTTTGCTTGTCTCCGCCCTGCTGCAGCGCGGCCAGCTGATACTTCAGATCGTGGCATTTGCGGTTGATCGCGTCGATGTTGGACTTGGAGAGCTTATACTGCTGCTCCTTTTCCGCAATGATCTTTTTTGTGACTGCCAAGGCTTTGTCTTTTTCGCTGACGGAATGAATGCCGAATTGAACAAATAGGCATAAAACGCAGCTTGTGATTGACCACATATATTCGATCATGCTTGTCACCGTGGTAGAATACGCATCCCCGTACAAATCAATGCCGAGGCTTGTAATCTGATTCACCGTCAGCACGATTCCGGTCAACATTAGCACCTGCACCGTTGCCTGCTTACCGAGAT
>JAEEGL010859355.1_pt1 | contig 11328 bp, 9 predicted proteins | sample 9134231 | NCBI WGS metagenome assembly JAEEGL01 (sample SAMN16246548, study PRJNA631951) | gut metagenome | biome: gut microbiome; feature: rumen; material: fiber-attached | host: Bos | place: Iran: Karaj | collected 2018-10
AGATAGAGTCCCGCGCCGATAAGAACCTCCAAGCTTTCAGAGTATAGGACGGTTGACAGCAGGAGTTCGGTGATCCGGGGGACCAGCATTCCTATAAGGGTGGCGATCAGCATGACGGCACAAAGTATGATAATATCCACAGGTCTGATCTGTTCCCATATGTATTCAAACAAAGAGATGATGCTCATTCTTTCGCGCGGAAAAGGTTTGTACAAAGCTATGGCGTCAGGCTTCAGGAGAGCTTCGTTCTTTTTATTGATTGTCACATATTTTTCCTGCTGTCTGTCATAGTATCTGTAGCTTCCATAAAGAGAAGGAAGAAGAGCGACCATGTCGCCACGCCTGAGAATTCCGATCATAGCCCCGGAAGCATCCTTATACCAGCCTCTTTCAAGGCGTACTTTTCTGTGCATTATCCCGTAGGATCTTGCGAGGTGTTCCAACACTTTATCATCAGCCACAGCGGCTGTATCATCAACCGGCGTCAGGTGATAATAGACAAGTATCTGGCTGATAACACTTTTCGTATCCGGCCCTTTTTCGGATTCGACATGCTCGCTTTTACCTGTGACCGCTTCGGCGATCCCGGAAAAAGCGTTGTTAACTGCGCTTTCATCAGCCGCATTTCTTTCTTTTATCTGATCTTCAAACCAACCCACTTACTGTTCGCTCCGTTAATCACTTATTATCAGATTCTTATACGTCCCATCTGCTTTTATCAGTTCATCATGTGTTCCGCGTTCTGCGATCCTTCCATGATCGAGTACGATGATCTCGTCACAGTCGCGTATCGTTGATAGTCTGTGCGCTATTATCACGCAGGTGATCCCGCGGTCCTTTATGGCCTGCATCACTTCATATTCCGTTCTCGCATCAAGTGCGCTTGTTGCTTCATCGAGTATCACCATCGTCGGATCCTGCGCAAGTACTCTTGCGATCTCAAGACGCTGACGCTGTCCTCCGGAAAAGTCGCTTCCGCCTTCATTGATCCTGTAATCATAGCCGCCTTTTCTCTTCATGATATCTTCGTGGATACCCGCATCCCTTGCGGCGAGTATCATCTCGAAATCCATGATGGAATCATCCCACATCGTGATATTGTCCGATATCGGATCCTCAAACAGTATTATATCCTGATCGACTACTGCTACCGATCCCGTGAACACTTTTCTGTCGATGGAGGAAAGAGGTTTGTTATCGTACAGTATCTCCCCGTCCCAAGGCAGATACAGACCGGAAATAAGCTTTGCCACCGTACTCTTTCCGCAGCCTGTCTCACCGACTATGGCCACCCTTTTCCCGGGCATAAGCTCAAGGCAGAAGTCCGTGATAAGGGGCTGTGCAAGCTTGGAATAACCGAAAGAAACGTGCCTCATTGACAGGCTGCCCGAGAGCTTTTTGACGGGAGCGGGATCCGCAGTGTAAGAAAAGATCGGATCCTCCGGATACTGCATTACATCTTCGACTCTTTCCATGGAGGTACGCATCTCCTGGATCGTCTGTCCCGCGCCTATAAGCTGCTGCATGGGAGTAAGGAAAGAAAACATGAACCCCTGAAATGCAAACATCATACCGATGGTAAATACCCCCTGCATCACAAACCAGACTCCGAGAGTAAGAGTGAGGGTATTTATGACGGTTGAAGTCGCGGAAGGGATAAGGCCGAGAAGAGCATCCTGTTTGATATACCTGACATTCTGAGTGTTTATGCCGGCCTGGATCCCCGACCATTTTTCGAAAAATCCGTCTTCGGATCCGCTTGATTTTATCGTCTCGATCATGTCTATCGCGTTTACCGTGGCAGACTCGAGTTTACTTTGATCCCTGACAAGAACGCGGGTGATGTTGATCCTTTTTTCCGATATGTATCGGGAAACGCATGCATTTATAAAAACGGAAAGAAGCCCGATGCATGTAAGCGTGATCGAATAGCGGTGCATGATCACAAGATATACGACCATCATTACGGTTTGAAGAGCCAGCGGAGCAACAGTATTTATCACAGTTGAGGCAATGGTGGAATTAGACTGTTTCCTTTGCTGGATATCTCCGGACATACGCTGGGAAAAGAATTCCATTGGGAGTCTCAGGATCTTCCACATGTAGCTGCAGCTTCCCTCGGCGTCCATCTTACCGTTCAGTCGCAGACTGTATATCGCCTGGATCCAGGCAGTTGCGATCTTGATAAGTGTGATGACTGTTAGCCCGATGAAGAAATTCGGTATCCATCCGGGTTCTTTTCCCGGCAGCAGCCTATCGAGAAATACTCTTGAGAATCCGAGCAGATATGTGCCTGTAAGGGTTGTTATGACAGCTGTGAGAAGTATGAAGACTGCGGCGGAGGATCCGCCTTTTATCCTGTTGTTTGCGAATTCTATCACGCTTTTTTGTTTGCCGTCGGCGACAAAGCCGTCGCCCGGCTCGAACATCATTGCGATGCCCGTAAAGGCCTCGTCAAATCTCTCTTTGGAAACAACGATGTTACCGCGGGCGGGGTCATTGATATATACTTTGTTTCCTTTGAATCCGTTGCAGACAACAAAATGATTGAATTCCCAATGGACTATACAGGGAAAAGAGCCTTCCGCACGAAGATCTTCGGGCTCAAGTCGGTAACCTTGGGCGACCAGACCGTAATTCCTTGCTGCCGTCAGTATGTTCCTGGCATTGGAACCGTCACGGCTGATACCGCAGTCGCTGCGTGCCTGTTCGAGAGGCACCCATTTGCCGAAGTATGCAAGCACCATGCAAAGAGCAGCGGCTCCGCATTCGAGAGCCTCCATCTGCATCACCACGGGTACTTTTGCAACTTTTCCCGTTACGGGTTGTTTGATCCTGTTTCCTGACATTTACCGCTCCTGTATACCGGATATCAGTTGGTGACAAAAGTGATGGGGTGGATCGCTTTTTCGTTGCCGCTATCGTCGGAAACGGTTACCGTACCGAATATGCTCCATGCCAATATACCGAGCAGGAGAAAGAGAGATGCCAGAAGCGCGAGCCATACAGGCGGTGTGGTTATACGTATATATTCGTTCAGGTCATCAGGAGACTGTGCATGTTCCAGACTTTTTTTTCTGAACAGATCAGGCATAATGCTATCCTCCGTAATAATTTCTATCAATAATGTACAATAATCGGGGGAAAATCGCAACTTGTGAGTGCTGCGGTTGTGTTATAATCCCTTTATAATGTTTGTATTCGCCTGTAGAAAATGCAGATATACGGATCTGTATGAAGAGCATGAGGTCGCATATTGCAAGAGGTGCGGCGGACTCATGGTCTCTCTTGGGGTGTCTTCCTCGGAGTGGAACGAGCTTGATACGGAGCAGATATATGAGCTGATCTATGAAAAGGTCGGAGACGGAAGTGAGACTTCGAAACAGGAGGAAACTGCGACCTTGCCGGAGGAGCCTGTCACACGGCGTACTGAAGATGTGAGCACAGAAGTCTGTATGCCGCAAAGAACAGTCAGGACGGTCAGAATGGCTGTTACAGAACCGGTATATGAACCTGCAGATCAAACCACGCCCGGATACACTTACAAAGAGTACCTGGAAAGCCGCAAGCCCCAAAAGAAGAATCCGGCACCAGGGATAATTGTTGCGGCAGTCGTAGCCTGTTGTATTGCGCTTGCCCTTGGCAGTAAGTACAGAACTGAAAGAATGATATCAACTCAAATGTCCGGCGCCGGAGTGGTGGAATCTCCCGCATCAGACCCGGCCGATGCACTTCCGGAGGCGGAAAAGGAATACACACTTTATGAGTTCGAGAATTGTCTGTACTACAATGAAATGCCCGAAAACGAAAAAGAGATATATCAGCTGTATTATGATCTTGTAATGCATAAGGACGATAAGGATTATTCGAGAAAACTGGAAATACCGATATCGGCGCTTGAAGAGACGGAAGATAAGATCGACCTTGTTTTCTATGCGATGCTTCGCGATCATCCTGAGTTCTTTTACATAAGCGTATCTGATTCACGGCTTCCGAAAGTGGAGCGTACTACCGATGATGAAAAAGCCGTTTTTGAGATCAGTCTGGGACCTGCGGATCCAAATGAAAACGAAATGATAGCAAAGTTTGACAATGCTGTTTATAACTTCATGCGAAGCATTGATAAAAAGGCATCATGTGAGGAAATAGAGCTTCAGATACATGACAAACTTAACAACATGGTAACATATGACAGACAGCTGCTGGAACTGGGGCTGACCGGTCCGGATCTTGCCCATACCGCTTACGGAGCTCTTGTTGAAAACAGCAGGGGAAATGCACATACCGCTGTATGTGATGGATATGCCCAGGCGTATCAGTATCTGCTGAAACAGGTTGGGATATGTGCAGCGCAGGTTACGGGTGAGGCCGATACACCTACGGGAACGCTTTGGGGCGATGCCTATCATGCATGGAATGTCGTGCAGCTTGACGATGAGTGGTATGAAGTAGATTGCTGCTGGGATGATATCGAGATAGATGAACTGAACGATTTTTATCTCAAAAGAGAGATCAAAAACATCGATGATAAGTATTTTTACGTAACTCACCACTGGTTCAACAGAACGACTGAAGAGATGGAACATCTTCCCGCATCTGAGAGGACGCGGTTCTTCATCCCGGGGTATGAGTCGTTCAACTTTATCGAGGAAACTTCGCACATTCGGCAGATAAGACCGGATGAAGACTGGTACAGGAGCTTTAAATACCTGAACGATCTTCTTCCGACAGCGACCGGGACAAAGTACGCTCTATAGATCGCCAAGCGCGTTCTTTATATCTGTGACTGTTTTTTCAAATTCTTTCGAAAACTCCGTATAACTGCGTTTTACGAATACATCAAGGTTGTCTCGTGAAGCCTTTTCAAGAAGAAGGGCTTTTTCTGCGAGCGAAGCGGCGCCGATCGTCTTGGATACACTCTTTAGAGCGTGGATCTTTACCGAAAAGCCGTTCCAGTCTGATGCATCAAACAACTCGTCAAGTTCATGTCTCTTTACATCATATGTATTAACGTAATCCGAAAGAAGTCCTTCATAGAAAGCGGCATCGCCACCGCAGAATTTAAGTGCTGCGACTACATCAAGCCCTAAGTCGCTCATGGATCTGATGAATGAAGATGTTTTGCCGGGATTCTTTTGGCCGGTCTGCTTCTCGCCGGACTCATCTATGGGAGCAAATTCCATCACGTCATAGTCATCTTCACTCTCGCTCTCATAATCGCCCTTAACATCTTCGGGAAGCCATTTGATGAGAAGTTCTTCCAGTGCTTCGACTTCAATCGGTTTAGACAGATAATCATCAAATCCGGCGTTTAAATATTCTTCCTTTGCACCGTTGATCGCGTTTGCCGTCAGTGCGATCACTTTCGTATCCTCGGGAAGGATGTTTTCCGAGCGCATTTTTTCAAGTGTTTCCAGACCGTCCATCTCAGGCATCATGTGGTCAAGAAGGACAAGATTATAATGCTCTTTTGCTACCTGCTCCATGGCATCAACTCCGGATGGTGACAGATCAGCCCTGATCCTGAACAACCCCAGAAGGTTCGATGCGACCTTAAGGTTCATATCGTTGTCATCGACAACAAGCACTTTTGCATTTCTTGCGATCAGTGTCTCTTGCGGTACGATATCATCAGAGCTGCTCTGTAAGTAATCGCCCATCGGTGTCTCGTCTGCGATCTTCTGGCGTATGACAAAACTGAAGGTGGAACCTTCGCCGTATTTGCTCTCAACATGGATACTGCTGTCCATCATCTTAAGAAGGTTGATAACTATCGACATTCCCAGACCTGTTCCCTCGATCCCGTGATTTTTCACTTCATCAAGTCTCTCAAATGATTCGAACAGCTTGGGCAGATCGGCATCCTTTATTCCGATACCCGTATCCTCTACGGCAACGTAAATGTCGATGTTATCGCTGTTTCTTTTTTCTTCGCGGAAAATAAAACGGATGTGGCCTTTTTGCGTGTACTTTACAGCATTAGTCAGAATATTCATTATGACCTGAAGGATTCTGACGTCATCACCGATCAAACGCGAGGGAAGATTATCGTCTATTTCCGCTATGAATGAAAGACCTTTTGCATCAGCACGTTCTTTGACAGATGTGATCGCACTGCTGACAAGTACTGCCGTATCGTATGTGACCGGCACTATCTCCATCTTTCCTTCTTCGATCTTGGAAAAATCAAGGATACTGTTGATGAGTGACAAAAGAGTCCTGCCTGCATTCCTGATGTTTGTGGCATGATCGATGATCCTCATGTTTTTTGATTCTCTCAGGATCATTTCGTTCATTCCAAGCATCGTATTGATCGGAGTCCTGATCTCATGTGACATGCTGGAAAGGAATGTGGACTTGGCTTCACTGGCAGCAACAGCACGCTCTGATATGATGTGAAGGCGTTCGCGTTCATCACGTTCCTTCCTTGAGCGCTTCAGTATCACGGAGATCATAACTATAAGTATCACCATCACGAGCAGGAACAGCGCAACATTCATGAAGATCACACTGATGAACTGTCTGCTTATTGAAGTCGGCGCGCTTCTTACGACAAGGTACCATCCGAGATATTCGACGTATTTTGTGACCGCAAATTCATCTTTCTCCGTAGTTGAATAATAATATTCATCCTTTTTGTCGGGACGCAGTACGTCGATATCAAGTCGTGCCGTCTCTATATTTATGTCATCGGTATCGATCTGGACGAGACCGTTCTCGTCCACAAAATTGATCTTGACGTTATATTCTTTCTCTGATTCATAGATCATCTTCTGGAGGCTGGTCATCTGAACACCGACACCGCATACTCCGAGAAGTCTTCCCTGTTCGTCCTCAACGCGTGCATTTACGAATACGGTCCAAACCCCCTTGTTCATCTCATCGCTGTCGACATCAAGATCGTATGCCAGATCCTTGTTGACAAAAAGAGAGTACCATATATCATGATCATCGTTTTCGGGATCAACGATCTTGTTAAGTCCTTCGTATGTGTAGTATCTTCTGGTTTTTTCCGACACGAGAAAAGCCGTGTCATAGTCGAGCTTGCCCTTGATGCTCCCGAGATAACTCTGCATTACATTTATTGCTTCATCCTCAGACATTGAATCTTCATTCTTCAGAAAATCCTCAAGAAACTCGTCGCAAGCCATTGTCTTGGTAACAACGATGGGCTCGTTAAGACTGCTTGATATGGAATCATAGATACGATAAGTCAGCATCGTATCGATCTCCTTCGTATTCTCCCTTGCAAGCATGGCAAGAGAATAGATGGAGACAAAGATAGCGATGATGAAACTTATCGATACGACCGCAAATATACGGAGTATGTTTCTGTCCGTTTTGTCTTTTTTGATCTTATCCGTTTCTGCGCTGCTCATAAACCCGCCTTAATAATTCGGAATTGTTGATCTCACGGCTTCCGTCCGCAGCCTCTCCGTTGGAGCAAAAATCAGCCGCCGTGGGGAAAGCCAGCCCCTTTTCGTTCTGGCACATACCGATCCCTTCGGGATTAACAAAAAAGTGCTTGCAGTTACCGCATAACGTGACGTCTTTATACATAAGAAATACCCTCCAAAGGCATTAGTTTTATATAATCTTACTAAAAAAAGGGACAAAATGAAAGACTGAAGAAAGATACTGTGATAAAATGTTACGAAAGGTATTTCAAGGGAAGGAAATGCAATGACAAAAGGTGACATTTATTTCAGAGAGATCGTAAAAAAAATATTGGATGAGGGATCGCTTGATGTAAATCCGCGTCCTCATTATTCGGATGGGACTCCGGCTCATACGCTTTCGATAGATCATGTGACGTGCACATATGATCTTGCGAAGGGAGAGTCTCCGTTCATTACCCTCAGGCCCATAGCGATAAAATCGTCGATAGGAGAACTTCTGTGGATATATCGAGATATGTCCAATGACCTTGATCTTCTCCGAGATAAATACAACATCACTTGGTGGGATGAGTGGGATATAGGAGACCGTACGATAGGACAATGCTACGGAGCGACCGTCAGGAAATGGAACCTTACGGAAAATCTAATAAACGACATAAAAAACGATCCGGACGGAAGACGTCACATCATCAATATGTGGCAGGAGGATGACTTTAAGGCAAGGCACGGACTCAAGCCGTGTGCATACCAGACGGTCTGGAATGTACGACATGGCAAGGACGGGATCGACTATCTTGATATGTGCCTGTTCCAGAGAAGCTCGGATTATTTGACGGCCGGATGTATCAACCAGCTTCAGTACACGGCCTTTCTCGTGGCGATCGCAAATCATATGGGATATACACCCGGACGTTTTACATGGTTTGTGGCAAACGTTCAGATATATGACCGCCATATGGATCAGGCAAAAGAGATGATGTCGCGCAGCAGCATAGACTGCGAACCCGCGATAACGGTTTCCGAAGGCAAGTCTTTCTGGGATCTTGAGGTTGATGATTTTAAGGTTGAAGGGTATCCGAGGGATGAGATCAAGCAGAAGAACCCACAGCTTAAATTTGATTTAGGGATATAATGACTTGATCGCGAAGCGATCGAGTCACGGCGACATTGACGAAGTCAATGTTGGAAATGAAAAGGAGCACAGCATCATGAAATGTATAGCAGCAGTAGACAGGAACTGGGCCATCGGATTTAAGGGAAAGTTATTGGTATCTATTCCGAATGATCAGAAAATGTTCCGTAATGAGACAAAGGGTAAGGTCGTTGTTCTCGGACGTAAGACACTTGAGACTTTTCCGAACGGACTGCCTCTTGTCGGCCGCACGAACATCATCCTTACTCATGACAAGGATTATAAAGCAGGGGATGCTCTTATCGTTCACAATGATGAAGAATTATTTGACCTTCTTAAAAACTACGATTCTGACGATATATATATAATAGGCGGCGATTCAGTGTACAAACGGTACCACAGATACTGCGACAGCGCCATCATCACAAAGATAGAACAAAGCTACGAATCCGATGCATTCTTCCCGAACCTCGACGAAGATCCCGAATGGGAGCTTGCAGCCGAGTCCGAGGAGATGACATATTTCAGCGTGGAGTACACATTCAGGGAGTACAGAAATAATAAGGTTAAACCTATAGGGGGTTAATATCCATGAAAATAAAAACGAAGAGGTTCATTAGATCCGCGGTTGCGATCGTGCTTGTAACGTGCATGATCTTGCCATTTACGGCAGTCAGCACGCATGCAGAGATCTTTTATCTGCAGACGGGAAGAAGATTTGATTCTGATTTCTACGCAAACTATTATCCGGACCTGAAAGCAAAGTACGGGTACAATGCCCACAAGCTTCTCGATCACTACATCAATTACGGTATATTCGAGAGACGTATACCATCGGCATATTACCTCTACAACATGGATGCACTCGGTGTGGGAGATATCACTCCGAAAGAACTTCTGTATCAGAGAAAGAGCCTTCGAAAAGGATGTACCGAGGCCGAATTCTACAACGCATATGATGAAGCTTATCCGATTGTTGTTGCCGCAAGAGCGGCATTTCCCAATAACATGTACGGACAGATGGGATATGTAGCAAACGTTCTGTACAACAGGATCAATTACAACCCCGGAGTACGCTACAAGACGAGCGGTGCGCACTATAACGATCCCTGCAGCGTGTTCGGAAACGTAGATAAATACTCAAACGGAACGCGTATCCCTTACGGCGGAGACTGTGCCGGGACAACGCGTGCCATGGGACTGTGTCTCAACATGATGCAGATACCTTATGATCACATCAATGAGAACCAATGGAAGCAGCAGTGGTGCAGAGTTACGATAAACGGAAAAGCATACGCGATAGATCCGTATCTGACACCATACGTTATGGAAGAATCATATTATGTTCGCCTTTATCCGCCATTTATGCCTTAAGGGTATATTGACTTTTCTGTTTTACGGGCAGATAATGGATAGAAATCATAGTCGGAAGGAGTGATATTATGGAAAAGAAGAACATCGACTGGGGAAATCTCGGATTCGGCTACATGGAGACCGATTACCGATTTGTTTCCTATTTCAAGGACGGAAAGTGGGATGACGGAGAGCTTATCACGGATCCCAACATCGTACTGAACGAGTGCTCCTGTGTTCTTCAGTATGCACAGACCGTATTTGAAGGATTGAAGGCATATACGCCGGAAGACGGGAGAACAGTTGTGTTCCGCCCCGCTCTTAACGGCGAGAGACTTGAGCAGTCTGCCGCAAGACTTAAGATGCCTGTATATCCCAAGGAGAAGTTCATTGAAGCCGTTAAAAAGGTGGTAAAGGCAAACGAAGCTTTTGTTCCTCCTTTCGGCAGCGGTGCTTCACTTTATCTTCGCCCTTATATGTTCGGATCAGATGCCGTTATCGGTGTGAAGCCGGCAACAGAGTATCAGTTCCGTATTCTTACTACACCTGTAGGACCGTACTTCAAGGGTGGTGTTAAGCCTCTTACGGTACGGATCTGCGATTTTGATCGTGCGGCTCCGCATGGAACCGGAAACATCAAGGCGGGACTTAACTATGCAATGAGTCTCTTTGCGATAGTAGATGCTCACGAAAAAGGATTCGACGAGAACTTCTATCTTGATGCCGCAACAAGGACCAAGATCGAGGAGACCGGCGGTGCCAACATCATATTCATAACAAAAGACGGCAAGCTTGTAACGCCCAAGTCAGACAGCATCCTTCCTTCCATCACGAGAAGATCCATCGTTCAGGTGGCAAAGGAATATCTCGGTATGGAAGCGGAAGAGAGGGAGATCTATGCTTCGGAACTTTCTGATTTTGCAGAGTGCGGACTGTGCGGAACGGCAGCAGTCATCTCACCTGTCGGTAAGATCGTAGATCACGGAAAAGAGATCTGTCTGCCTGCGGGAATGACAGACATGGGACCTGTTACGAAGAAGCTTTATGATACGCTCACCGGCATCCAGATGGGCAGGATTAAGGGACCTGAAAACTGGGTAGTGGAGATAAAATAATGAAAAATTTTTGGAAAGAATTCAAAGAGTTCATATCAAGAGGCAGTGTCATGGACATGGCTGTCGGTATCATTATCGGCGGTGCGTTCACGGCCATAGTCAATTCGCTTGTGAATGATATCGTTATGCCGATACTCTCGCTCCTGACCGGCGGATATGATTTTACGAAACTGGCGATCACGCTTGGTGACGGAGAAGACGCAGCGGTCTTTAACTACGGTCTGTTCATTTCATCTGTGATCAACTTCATTCTGATCGCGCTTGTCATATTCTGTATCATCAAGTCGATCAACAAGATGAAGGACAAGTTCGACAAGGATAAAGAGGA
>JAEEGL011261203.1_pt1 | contig 11328 bp, 12 predicted proteins | sample 9134231 | NCBI WGS metagenome assembly JAEEGL01 (sample SAMN16246548, study PRJNA631951) | gut metagenome | biome: gut microbiome; feature: rumen; material: fiber-attached | host: Bos | place: Iran: Karaj | collected 2018-10
CGTACTATTCTGCACCGGTAGCTCAGTGGATTAGAGCACTTGTCTTCGGAACAAGGGGTCGTGGGTTCGAATCCCTCCCGGTGTACCAGATAATTAAAAATGACCCAAAGGGTCTTTTTTAATTATCTAATATGCCAGGAGGGATGAGAACCCGTAGGGTTCGGACGCTGTAGAAGCCGAGTATGAATCTAAAACTCGTTTTAGATTCATCGAGGCGACGCCCAGCGTTGTGGGTTTGCTTTAGCAAACCCACTATCCCTCCCGGTGTACCATAAAATAAAGAAAGCCCTTTATGGGTTTGTTTATTACTTGACATTAGGATAGGAAGCGAACCGAAGGTTCGCACTTTAGAGGGAATGAGCGGAAAAGAAAATTGTATGTATTATTTGACCATCATCACTTATTACGTAAAGCGTAATACTCTCAAGATTGTCTATCGCTCGCTCATTCATAATTTTTTCTATGTTTGCTTCTATTGCATCCAAATTGGCACTATCAATATTTGAATTATTTACCTCAATGCCAATTTTAAAAGCATATTGTGCAACTAGGTCATCAAATGTAGTCTTGGCATTAATTTTGGACAAATCACCAACTATTTCATATTCTAAATTAAGCCCTTCACTTCCTATTATTTCCCTCAAAAAGCCGCCATAGTACTCGTCAACCTCATCATAGTACTTTGCTAAAGCATACTTATCGTTAAAATGTGTGCCGGAAAGATCTTTATGGTTTTTGCTAGCTATTACTTCAAACTCTTGTCCCCCAACTTTTTCCGAGGAAAAAACCATAGTACAAAAACCGTTTTCTAACCATGGGCAACCTCCTCCTTTAACATAATAAAAATTTTCATCCTTACCGTATTTTTCTTCCAGATAGCTCTGATAATCCCACAGCGATGGACCGCTGATATCATTACCTACATAACCACGAAATAAAAGCACTAAAAATCCAAATACCGTAAAAGATAACACTAAGCAAAGTGTTATCCGTAAAAACAAGTTCCTCCAGTTTGCTCTTGATTTAAACTTATTATTTTTATTGTTTACCTGTTTTTTTACCATCTTCTTCTTGTCCATAAGAATCCTTTCCGTTTTTATTAAAAAATGCCAGTCTTTTTCATTATATCATTGCGCTTTCAATTTCCTCATTGATATTTAGACCAACGACAATTCGCTCATCAAATCTTCCTTTAGTATGGTTACAACCTCTTTCACTAGGGTGTACCAGATAATTAAAAATGACCCAAAGGGTCTTTTTATGCCACCCGCGATAACCAAAATCGGTATAATTGCAAAAATCCGTTCCAACTAAAAACCGCCCCCTAAGGAACGGTTAAATAAGAGTCAGACAATAGTTCCACGAAGATGGATCCTGTTATCTCTCGGATCGGTTAGATGCAACAGCTCGCCCAAAGTCATCCCTGTTTTATCTGAACCGTTAAGGTAAGTCGGTTTACTAATTACGCATTGCACCAAATCACCAACGGCAACTTCCCTACCCGGCCTATTCGCCTCGATCATCACTGGTTTATTTAGCGGCATTAAGAGAAGTCCACCGTCAGGCCTCTCCATAAGTACTCTTGCAGGAATCGTTCGCGCACTCACCTCGCGGACATACTTCCTTCTAAGTTCGTATGTTAGACACAACATTTCCTCAAGCCTTCTTTTTACAACATGATCCGGGATCTGCTTCATTGTGAAAGATCTTGTACCAAATGTATTTACATAGGCATTTGGTTCAAGCATAAAAAGCCCTTTTTGCCGAATAAAGGCATACTGCCTCTTGAAACCTTTTTCATTTTCTTCCGGATGCCCAATCATAATATTACTAATAATCGGTTTCTTGCTCGCAAGCTCAGCAATAATTTGCATGGCCTCCTCAGCTGTCTTTTTAAGGTTCATCGCCTCACGAACCTCAGGGATGAAACTCTGCGCTTCTACCTGAATCAAGCCAATCTTCGGCTCTCGCACTAAAAACCACAACAACTTCTTATCGATTTCGTCAAGCGTAACCCCACAAAGGTCAATCACCTTAATTTCTGGATAATCATGAATAATTCCCTTCAAAAGTCCTATTAGCTTCAGATTGCCAGCATTAATATCTGACCCATATTCTGTGATATTTTCACCAGTAATATTTAGTCGCGTCACTCCTTCACCTATTGCGCGTTCAATCTCACCCCTCACTTCGTCAATAGGTACAGAACGATATGGCATATGGAGATAATGGCATTTACAGAAGCTACACCTCCTGTTACACCCAGAAGCTATCTGAATACAGGCGGCACTTCCTTTCACATACGCGACAGTCATTTCATGTTCATATGGAAGTCCGAAGTGTTGCAAAATGTCCTTCACCATTGTCTCTCTACCAAATTTCGCATCAATTTCAGGAGAATCTAATAGCTCAAAGACATCAGGATAGTATTGCTTTCCGTTTTTGATGTCGAGCAAACAACCACCAACTATTAATTTCATTGCAGGGCGTTTTTCCTTCTCTCTCAACAGTTTTATCAAAGTGTCTTTGGCTCCTACAATTTCGTCCTTAGTCAGGGCGCAGAAGTACGCAATAACTACTTCGGCCTTATTACTGTTCGGGACAATCTTAATACCGGGAAGCATTTTTTTTATCACTTCCCAACCGCTAAATTGCGCATTAGGGCAATTTGACATTGTCAAGTAACAAACCTTCATTATCTGTCCTCCATTTTAAAGAACTCTAAAACTATAGCAACATAACTAAGAATAACATATTAATCAAAAATAGTCAATGTCGCACAAATCCATTAACGACACCTCTGTCTCTATTGACAAACTAACACAGATATGATATAATCAGAACACAACAATAGTGTTGTATTGTATACAGGAGGTAAAACATGGAGAAACAACAGGGTTTTATGAAAAAAAAGGAACTGCAAAAGTTCGTCCTTAAAGGAGGAGAATGCGCAGGTCTCTTGCGCGAAATCTATAATGCTACAGTCAGTGGGGGGCAGATAACGATAAAGTTTGAAAGCGGGATCGATCTCAAAAAAGACATCGTAATCTGGAAGGAAGAATAACCTATCCCCTCCCAATGTTTCTCGCGGCCCCCAACGTCATGGACGCGGGGGCTTTTTCATTGCAAGCCATCTCAAACAACTAATTTCTAAACACTTTGACACCTACCACTAGCCCGATAACAAAGCAATTAACCAAGTAGCACTACGCTACTACACATTAATATCATCCGTTTTCACGGATATCTAATGCTGGAACCACTGGGGGTCTGACCACCACCAAAAATATAATGGGAATGACCCCCTACTACTTTTGCAAAAAAGTTTTAGAAGTTTAACAAGAACCCAACCCCACCAATATGCTATGATAGAATAAGTCACAAATATGATTATCGCCGGCGAAATACTATCTTTTTTAGCTGCCATAGTCCTCGCATATTCAACGTTTAGCAATCAAAAAAGGACCATCATGTGGTGGCAAGCTCTGAATGCGCTAATATACGGACTATCGAATTTCTTTTTGGGCGGCTACACCGCTATGATTTCTTGCGGCCTAATCTTCGCCAGAAACATTCTGTCAGCAAAAAACAAACTAACCAAAAGCGGTGCCACTCTTCTATGCATACTAATGATAATCATAGGACTATATTTCAACAATAAATCCTGGCTCGGCTTGATACCAATTATCGCATCAATCCAGTCCACAATCTGCATCTACACACTAAAAACCGCTCAACAAATGCGAATCACATTAATCATCAATTTGCTGCAATGGGTAGTTTTTGATTTCTCCATACAAGCATATCCAATGTTTATCATGGACATAATCATTATAGTAGTCACATCTATCAACCTCATAAGATATAAAAACAACCACAAAACCAAACTGGCAACTTCTCGACACTAATCATTTTACAGCAAAAAATTCTGAGCGAAAAACCAAGCGTGTTTTAACCGCTCTGCCCAATCTATCAATTCTATTTGTCCAGAAGTTTTTCTCCTTTAATCTTTTAATTCAGTTTACCGAGCCTTTATCATGCGATATAATTAAGTTATCAGCATAATTATAGATACAGTAAAGAAAGGGCAAAATGCCACAAAACCAAGAATTAGACACTAATATCCAAAACCTAATCGCTAGTGGCGTTAAAATCATCGATCCACGCCAGGTCTATATCGCTCCAGACATCAACCTGTCACGCATCTACCCTGGCAGCGTCTTATACCCCGGCACTAGGCTAGAAGGAGAACGTACTCTTATCACGCCAAATGCCAAAGTCGGCACCGAGGGTCCCGCAACTCTAAAAAACGCTCTAATAGGAGAAGGCGCCGAAGTAGCAAGCGGTTTTCTCACCGATACAATCCTACTCCCCGGAGCTAAGGCCGGCGCCAATGCACATTTTCGCGCAGGCACCCTCTTAGAAGAAGGGGCTTCCACTGCTCACGCCGTAGGTCTCAAGCAAACCATTCTATTGTCTTGGGCCACTCTGGGCTCATTAATCAATTTTTGTGACGTTTTATTCTATGGTGGACGCTCCCGCAAGGAGCACTCCGAAGTCGGTAGCGGATTCGTTCATTTCAATTTCACACCCTGGGGTGTTAGTGGAGATAAAGCCACCGCCTCGCTGTTTGGTGACGTCACGAATGGAGTCTTAATGGACCAGCCACCAATCTTTCTCGGCGGAGTAAGTGGCATCGTCGGCCCATGCCAAGTCGGCTTTGGTGCCATGACTATCGCTGGCCAGACCGTCCGTCACGACGTTCCGCCAGAAACCATGTATGGTTCCACTGCTCTAGAACTCAATCGACCATTTAGCCACCAGACTTCAAAACCCTCCGACAACCACCGCACTCGCAAGCGAGAAAAAAATCTTGCTTACATTCACGAATTAGTCACCCTAAAAGCCTGGTATCAAGCCGTCCGCATTAAAAGGAGCCAGCTAGCCGGCGATCAACCACTGACACTTATCTATCAAGAAGCTATCAATTTAATTGAAGGTTGCATCGAAGAACGTATCAAACGCTACAATAGCTTCGCCACTGAGTGGGGCGACGCCACAATCAGCCGCGAAAACTTCACTGCACCAGTCTTATCCGAATTATCATTAGACTGGAAACCGGCCCTATCACACTGCGAATGGGTTTGGCAACTCAGCGACGAAGAAAAGTCCCGAATCAAACACGCCCTATCCCGCTAAAGACAACACGCTAATTTGTAGTCTACAACCCGAATCCCAGACATGACTAAAAACGTTCAGAAAGGTATTTTCTCCAGTCGAAGCACGATTATTGATCGAGCGAGACTGAAAAAATGCCCTTATGGGCGTTTTTAGCATGTCTGGTGGGGGCGAATTGTTCAGGCATTAACAGCTTATAGAAGAGATAATAGAGCTAGGTTACTCGATTATAAAAAGAAGCTCCTGCGGTAGGAGCATTACACCCCGTGCAAGAACTTCAGTACTTTGATTATATCAAATCAAAGCAATAATGTCAATAATTTGCCCGCGCTTGTTTATAAAAAGTAGGTTTTTGAGTCCTTGTAAATCTTTAACTTTATTCTTTAACGTTCTTTGAATTGCCTCATCATTCAGCCCCTTTACTCTAGAGGAATCAATAATTACGTTCGGGCTTTTCTCTAGCGCACGCTTTACGTTGCGAATAATCTTCTTTGTATTATCGGTGATTGGTGATTTTATTTCGTAAATTGTATTATCTAGGTAAATATCTGGAGTTTTTAGATTAGTTTCGGGAATAAACTCAACATAATGACCAGCCAGTGCTAAAATTTTTGCCACTTTTTGTTCGTGTGGCCATGGATTTGCGTCTGCCGGTACAACAACTCTGCCTCGCTTTGTGTTTTTATTGTTCATTCTCTGTATTTTATCATATAGGTTACCCCTTGCCAATTGTTAACCCGCATCTCATGATATAATAGTAATATGAAACAACTTTTCACTATAGACCTAAAAAATTACAATCCAAATGGAAAGAAGTTTTATCGTCCATCAGTTCGCGGAATCATTTTTAATGGCGACGGCGATATTGCAATGGTTTATAGTCAAAAGTATCATTTTTATAAATTTCCCGGTGGCGGAATCGAAGGCAACGAGACGCATCTTGAAGCATTGGCTCGTGAAATTAGAGAAGAAACTGGCATGACACTTATTCCGGACTCGATTAAAGAATTTGGGGAAGTCTTAAAAATTCAAAATGGCGACGAATCTGGTAAGGATACTATCCATATTCAGCAAAACTTCTACTATACTTGTAAAGTGAAAGACGAGATAGGCAGTCAAGAGTTAGATGATAGAGAAAAGGAGTTGGATTTTGTTCTAAAATTTGTGCCAATCGAAGAAGCTATAGCGGTAAACTCTGCTTTTGAAAGCGATGATGCGTTTAAAAAACAGATGGCGGAACGAGAAAAGCGAGTCTTGGAGATTTTGAAAGACGTCAAATTATAGACCTAATTGTTTAGGGTATTAACAGACATTTTAACAGGGGCGAAAACCGCATTTTTGGCAGTTTTTTGACATAGAAACGGTCCAAAATTGCATACTATTGCCGCAAGGTACTTAACAGAAATCTACCACTAAAAAACCGGCCAAAATGCCGAGTTTCTTATAATCTGGTGGTACCGGGTGGGATTGAACCACCGACCTCGGGCTTATGAGTCCCACGCTCTAACCAGCTGAGCTACGGTACCAACTCTGCCCATTATACCATAAAACTATGTTATAATAAAAGCATGAATACAAAAAAAGGCTTCACGGTTCTAGAAATCATCATTGTTTCCTGCTTTGCAACACTACTCTTATTCATCTTTTTCATCCAGAAGACCAACATCGACGCCATGGAACGCGACAAGCAACGCAAAACCGCTATCAATGCCATGTATTACGCTCTAGAAGAGAGTTTTTATAAAGAACATGGCTACTACCCAGAATTTATCTCCGAAGAAAACATCAAAGTCATTGACCCTGCCCTCTGGACCGACCCATTAGGTTACAATCTCGGCAACCCTCAGGGTTCTTATTTCTATGAAGCCGCCAATTGCAAAGATGGCAAATGTAAAGAATACACCCTAAAAGCTTATCTCGAAAAAGAAAACACTTACGCAAAATACAATCGCAATTCATAACCAAAAAGAAAACACTTACGCAAAAGACGACAAATCTTAATCCAACACTTTAATACCAAGCCAACTACAATACATAACCGAAACGGCACAAATCACATCTCACCCCGAGTTAGTTTAACTATTCCTTCGACGCCTTACTAATCATTTTTACATTAGAAATCAAATCGGTCACCGCCTTCAGCTCCTCGGGCCGAATATCAGAGTAAGGAAATGTATAGGTCGTCTCATCGCCTACCGTTGCTAATCTAAGCGTTCCAAAATGGAACATCTTCTGCAGCAAACTATCCTGCCTGAAGCTCGCATCCTCAACCGAGGACAAATCAATAATATTAATCGACGTCGCAATCGGCGAAATCATCACCATCTGTATTACTTTTCTATTAGTCACAAACAGCTTATTTCCGTAATATATCTTCAATGCAAATAGAAATATAATCACCACAGCAGCAAGCAAAGAAAATAGCACAATGTTCATAAAATTCAAGCCCATCTCATCTAACTGTGACTGCCCTAAAAGCACCAACAAAAAACCTAATAGTATCGCCACTACACTAAAGAAGGCACCGCCCCATATCGCCATTAAACAAACTCTTGCCCGCCTAAAAAAGAATTCCACATATTCGTCCTCTTCGAGCCTCAGCCCAGGGAAGTCCTTTACGCTCCTCTCATGACGAATTTTTGCTAAAGATTCATCCATATCTTCTCCTTTACACAATTATAACCCATTTTTGGCCTTTTGTAAATGTCTCCGCCCCTTTTCCGTCACGATTCTTCCCTTAGGCGTCCGCGCTAAAAGCCCCATCTGCATCAGATACGGCTCATAAAAATCCTCAATCGTCGCCGCTTCGTCCCCCGTCAAAGCCGCAATTGTCGCGAGCCCCACCGGCCTTTCTCCATAATTCTCATACATCAGCCTCAGCATATTTCTATCCGCCGGATCAAGTCCAAGATAATCTATCTCCATCAAATCAAGAGCCCCCTCAGCCGTCACTGTATCAATAATTCCATCTCCATTCACATCCGCATAGTCTCTCACCCGCTTAAAAATCCTATTCGCAATCCTCGGCGTCAGTCTGGACCGCGTTGCGAGTAGTTTTGTTGCCTCTGGCTCAATCTTCGTCTTCAAAATCCCAGCCGTCCGGTTAATAATCTGCTCAATTTCCGGTTCTTTGTAGTATTCCAATCGATGAATTATTCCAAACCTATCTCTAAGAGGCCCCGCTAGAGACCCAGTCCTAGTCGTCGCCCCAATCACCGTAAAATGCGGTAAATCTAACCTCACACTCCGTGCCGCCGGCCCTTTACCTATCACGATATCAAGTTTATAATCTTCCATTGCCGAATACAGCACCTCTTCTACCGCTCGCCTCAATCGATGAATTTCGTCAATAAACAACACATCGCCATCTTTCAGATTCGTCAAAATCGAGGCAAGATCCCCTGCTCGCTCAATCGCCGGCCCCGAAGTCACCCGTAGCGACGCCGAGAGTTCATGTGCAATCACTCCCGCCATTGTCGTTTTTCCAAGCCCCGGCGGACCATATAATAATACGTGGTCCAACGTCGAGCCATCCGCCCGCTTCTTCACCGCTTCAATCGCTAGTCGAATATTATTCTTCAAATGCTCCTGCCCAATATACTCATCAAAAGTCACCGGCCGAAGACTAATTTCAATCTTCTCCTCTTCTGCATCCCCATGAGCCATCGTCGGCTCCACTAACCTCTCTATTGCCATATCTATATTATACTACAAACAGATATACCATCTATATAAAAATTCATAAATTGGCACTATCGACCGCCGAAGGAGGCGAGTAAAAAGAAAGTGAGTTTTCTTACCCAACAAACAAGACTGTTAATTCTTTAATTAGCACTATTGACACACGAGTGCTAATTTGCTACAATAGAGACAGATTAGCACTCCACACACATGAGTGCCAATATATTAACAATTTCCTTTTATAATTCATAGAGGAATCTGTCGGAGTTACGACGAGACAGAAGGGGCGCGGCCCCCCGCAACGGCGGGCTGACGCGACCCCGTGTCCGATATGAATTATAAAAGGAAAGTAAAGATAGGAGGAACTTATGAGTAAAATAATCGGTATAGATCTCGGCACCACCAACAGCGCCTTCGCTTACATGGTTGCCGGCAAACCAGAAGTTATCACAAACGCCGAAGGTGACCGCACTACCCCATCGGTAGTCGCCGTCACCAAAAAAGGCGAAAGATTAGTTGGTAAAGTCGCCCAGAGACAGAGAGTGACGAACCCAAAGAACACTATCTATGGCATCAAGCGTCTCATCGGTCGTAAATTTACCGACAAAGAAGTCGAGCGCGACAAGGAAATTAGCCCATACAAAATCGTTAAAAAAGGTAACGGCGTAGCTGTCGAGATGGACGGCAAAGAATACACTCCAGAGGAAATCTCTGCTATGATTCTATCTAAAATCAAAGCCGACGCCGAAGCTTTCCTTGGCGAAAAAGTCACGGAAGCCATTATTACCGTCCCGGCTTATTTCGACGATTCTCAGCGCCAAGCGACTAAGGATGCGGGTAAAATTGCCGGTCTCGAAGTCAAGCGTATTATCAACGAGCCTACCGCTGCCGCATTGGCCTACGGCCTTGAATCCAAAAAAGACGAGAAGATTGTGGTATTCGATCTTGGTGGTGGTACTTTCGATGTTTCCATCCTCGAACTTGGCGATGGTGTGTTTGAAGTGATGTCCACAAATGGTGATACTCACCTTGGTGGGGAAGACTTTGATAACATTCTCGTGAACTTCCTCGTTGATGAATTTAAGAAAGAGTCTGGTATTGATGTTAAGAAAGATGCTGCTGCAATGCAACGTATTAAAGACGAAGCTGAAAAGGCTAAAAAGGAACTTTCTTCTTCCACTTCTACCGACATCAACTTGCCATTCCTTTCTGCTGATTCCGAAGGTCCAAAACATTTTGAATACACTTTGACTCGTGCTAAGCTCGAAGAATTGGTAGCTCCACTTCTCGACCGTTTGGCTGAGCCGGTTGAAAAAGCTCTTAAGGATGCTAAACTTAAAACTTCCGACATTAATGAAATCGTGATGGTTGGTGGTATGACTCGTATGCCAGCGGTGGTAGAGAAGGTAAAGAGCATTTTCGGCAAAGACCCAATGCAGGGTGTGAACCCAGATGAGGTAGTGGCTGTTGGTGCTGCTATTCAAGGTGGTGTTTTGCAAGGCGATGTGAAGGACGTTTTGCTTCTCGATGTGACACCACTTACTCTCGGTATTGAAACTATGGGTGGCGTACGTACACCACTTATTGATCGTAACACGACGATTCCAACTTCTAAGTCAGAGGTATTTTCTACGGCTTCGGATAACCAGCCGCAAGTGGAGATTCATGTATTACAAGGCGAACGCGAATTTGCCGCAGACAACAAATCTTTGGGTCGCTTTATCTTGGATGGGATTGCTCCAGCTCCAAGAGGCGTACCACAAATTGAGGTAACATTTAACTTGGATGCCAACGGTATTCTCAATGTGACTGCTAAGGATAAAGGTACCGGTAAAGAGCAATCTATTACCATCCAAAACTCCGGTAACATGAGCAAGGAGGATATTGAAAAAGCTCAAAAGGAAGCTGAACTTCACGCTGAAGAAGATAAGAAGAAAAAAGACGTTATCGACGTGAAGAATCGTCTTGAGAATGCAATCTATCAGGCTGAGAAGATGCCAGATGAATACAAAGATAAGATTTCTGATGAAGATAAAGAAACCATTAAATCTGCAGTTGAAGATGCTAAGAAAGTTTTGAATGATGCTGACGCAGATAAAGATGCACTTGAGGCTGCTGCTAAAGAACTCTCTGATAAGATTATGCCAATTGGGGCAAAGATGTATCAAGAAGCCTCAAAAGACGAATCTAAGAGCGACGGCGCTTCATCTGACAAATCTTCAGACGATGAACCTGTTGAAGGTGAAGTAGTAGACAAATAATTACCATAAAAAAAGGTAGCCCCGGCGCGAGTCGCACCGAAGGTCCGACTCCCAACGGCAAGAGTGTAGCTGGGGTAGCCAACAAAAATGGTAGCCCCGGCGCGAGTCGAACGCACAACCCTCTCCTTAGGACGGAGCCGCTATATCCATTGAGCTACGCAGCCACTTCTGGTACAATAAATATATTATACCATGAAATTACTATCTA
>JAEEGL012115371.1_pt1 | contig 11328 bp, 11 predicted proteins | sample 9134231 | NCBI WGS metagenome assembly JAEEGL01 (sample SAMN16246548, study PRJNA631951) | gut metagenome | biome: gut microbiome; feature: rumen; material: fiber-attached | host: Bos | place: Iran: Karaj | collected 2018-10
AGTGATGGTAATATTCCCAATAGGAAGACCTGCACTCTGCAGCATGGCACGTACCAGTCCTGCAAGCTGGGCATCTGCGTCACGGCAAAGCTGCTTTTCGTTTTCCCGGGCAGTTTCCTTCATTATCATTTCGATGGTGTCAAAAATTTCCTGGGTTGTAATGCGCTCGGAAAAGAACTGCCAGCTGTCGAGGTTGTCGTCAAACACTTCCTGTGAAAGAAGTGCATTTTCCAAAACTTCTGTATGGGGAAGAAGGACTTCTGCAATTTTTCCGTCTTCTGAAAAAGAGAGCATTATTTTTGATACGTCGGGAATGCCAATGCGGAGCGTAGCCCTGAATTTTACAAGACTATAATATGTAGATTTATTTGTATTCTTCCTGACTTTTTTGGTTGAAGCAATGTCAGAATAATTGTACTTGAGCACGGTGAGTTCTGCCACTTTCTGAATCTGACTGTAAAGGGCCTGCTGTTTTTTTTCTGTCACCACAGTAGTAACATGCTTCCATAAAAACCATCCGCCCAAAAGCAAAACCAGGCCTGCCACTATGGGGAGAGTAATCTTAAGCCACAAAAGAGAATGTTTTCTTTCTTTGTCCATGTTTCCATTATACTACATTGGTGAATAAATGACAAAGATTATTTTTCTCTTGTTTTTCCACCAAATATTCCTTATATTTTTAAACAAAGATTTATATTGGCGAGGTGCGCTTATGGCAGAAAAACAGAAAGGCGACTGGAAAAGATTCCTTAAACCTTCATTTTTAATTCCCCTGATTCTGATAATTGTGGTTGCAGGTGCATTTGCATCAAGCATCTTTGTAGTAGACCAGGCAGAACAGGCGGTAATAACCAGATTCGGCAGATATTACAAAACTCTGGGCCCCGGACTCCACACAAAGATTCCCTTTGAAATTGACAAAAAATTTATAGTACCCGGAAACAAAGTGGTACAGACAGAACAGTTCGGTTTTAAAACAACCAGAAGCGGCATTTTAAACCAGTACCAGAACAACATTACAAAAGAAAGTACCATGCTCACCGGCGACCTGAACATTGTGGACGTAGAATGGATTATCCAGTACCGCATTGTTGACCCCAGGGCATGGCTCTTTACAGTGCAGGAAAAAGAACAGACAATCCGTGACATAAGCCGTTCAGTGATTAACACTCTGGTAGGCGACAGGGCGATTCTTGCAGTAATGAGCAGTGAACGAAGCAACATAGAGAATCTTGCCGTTGACATGATGAATGAACAGTTTACCCAGCTTGGAATGGGCATAAATGTTTTTGCAGTAAAGCTCCAGAACATAGTACCTCCCGCAGGAGTACAGGATGCCTTCGAAGACGTGAACAAGGCCATTCAGGACATGAACCGCTTCATCAACGAAGGAAAGGAAAGTTACAACGCAGAAATTCCCCGTGCCCAGGGTGAAGCAGACAGGCAGATTCAGGTTGCAGACGGTTATGCCGCAGAACGCGTGAACATGGCAAAGGGTGACGTTGCCCGCTTTAATGCCGTTTACGAAGAATACCGCAAGGCTCCTGCCATTACACGGGAAAGACTTTATCTTGAAGCAATGGAACAGGTCTTTGCTTCCAGCACGGAAGACGGAAAGAAACCCGCACTTATTGACAGTGAACTTGACAACATGCTCCCCATTAAAAATCTCAGCAATGGAAAGAACTAGGAGGCAGATATGAAAAAGACAACAAAAGCATACGTAACATTAGGTGCACTTGTTCTTGCACTCATTCTCTTTCTTGCAGCAGGACCTTTCTACATTGTTAACGAAGGAAACCAGGCAGTAGTTATCCGCTTTGGTCAGATTGTTGCAACCCGCACAACCGCCGGTCTTTATATGCGCATTCCTTTTATTGATACCATAACCACTTACCCCGCCCGCATACTAAGTCTTGACGGAGACAATGCCCGCATTCCAACAAAGGAAAATCAGTTTATCATCGTAGACACAACAAGCCGCTGGAAAATAAGCGACCCTGCTCTTTTTTACCAGTCATTTAAAACCCTTGATGCCGCCTACAACAAACTGAGTGACGTGATTGATTCTTCCACAAGAACAATCATCACAAGAAACAGACTGAGCGAAATCGTACGTTCCAGCAACATCATCAACGACCAGAGTGCAACAGAAAACTCACAGCTTGCAGGCATGGAAGAAGGTGACAGTGCTGAAATAGAAGCCCTGGTGAACATGAACTCCAACAATGAAGTAGTTCTTAAAGGAAGAAGCCAGCTCTGTTCAGAAATGGCAGACGAAGCCAGAAAGATGGTAGGTGAATACGGCATTGAACTCATTGACATTGTGCCCCGTCAGATTAAATACTCAGATGAACTTACACAAAGCGTTTACAGCAGAATGATAAAGGACAGAAATCAGGTAGCCCAGGCCTATCGTTCTCTTGGCGAAGGAAAAAAAGCAGAATGGCTGGGTAAACTTGAAAATGAAAAGAGAACCATTCAGTCAGAAGCCTACAGAAAAAGCGAAGAAACAAAGGGTCGTGCAGATGCAGAAGCCGCAGCAATTTACAATCAGGCATACAGCCGCGACCCCCAGTTCTACGAATTCTGGAAGAGCCTTGAAAGTTACAAAAACACAATGGGCGGTTTTGACACAACCTATTCCACCAGCATGGATTACTTTAAGTATCTTTACAGCCCCAATGGAAAACGGTAGGTAAAAGCATGCAGGAACTTCTCTTCTTTCGTGACGGAAAAATCTGTCTTAACACAACACAAAACCCAAACTCTTTTTCAAAATCCCGCTATGCACAGCGTCTTTCTGAAGCAGGAACAAAAGCGGTTTACCAGAACGGCAGCTGGAATTTTTCTCCCTGGCACTTTACTCAGTCACTGCAGTTGCCGGAAGTGTGCGGAGATGCAGTATGTCTTACGGGAGAAGGAAGAAACGGGAAGAGCCTGCATGAAATTCTTTTTTCTGATGATAAAAATCTCATCATGGAAGAAAACGCCATTGCAAAAAAACACTATGCGGTTGCAAGAACCTGCAGTCTTCTGGAAGAAGCAGTTGCAAAGGGTGAAAAAATAATCATAAACGGAACAGGCGGCATTTTTGTAAGCGACGACTTCTGTGAATTTATTTTTCTTCCAAGAACAATTTATGAAAACTCCGTGGACTGTCTCTCCGGTGAAGAAAGCTGTGAACTTGACGGAGTGAGCATAAATCCATTCCTCTTTGGCATTCCTGCCTTAAGGTTCTTTGAAGCAGACCTCATTTACACAAGCCTTACCGGTGAACATGCCTACGGAAACAAACATCCTTCAGACCACAGGGACGATTTACTGGACACAAACTTTATTCCGCTTAAAAACAAAGTATGGGCACTGGATGAAAAACTTTCTTTCTGGTGTGATAGCTCTCTTTCACAAAGTCTTGCAAAACCTGCAGAACTTCCGCCACTGCCATTTTCTTCACTTTACCGCGAACTGGGACTTACAGAAGACGGTACACTTACTGCAGGAAACGGACTTCTTCCTGTAATCAGAAAATCTTCTGTTTCACAGGAAACTTTTTCTGCAAAAGTTAAGGCAGAAAACGACAGGCGGAAAAAACAACTCAGCACAAAAAGGTGGTTTAGAAAATACCAGACTACATTTCTTGCAGGTGCAGCGGCTTTTGTTCTTGTGTGTTCAATCGTTCTCATGTACACAAACAGCCAGATGCGCAAACGCACTTCAAAAAGCCTCACTTCCACAGAAACCATTGAGATGTTCTACAGTTCACTCAACCTGCTTGACGTAGACAGCGTGCAGAACAGTTCTAAGGGAAGAGAAGCACGTGGCATTGCAAATGTAGTCAGCAATGCTTATGTTTCTACAAAGGCACGTTCTCTTGTTACCATGAACGACATTACCGTTACTCCGGCTTCATGGCTTTCGGAAAACAACGGCGGTCTTTTTAACATGTTCGGTCTTACCCAGTTTACGGTTGACGGAATTAAGAGAAATATTTTCAGGCAGGGTCCTGTAAGAAACACTCATCCCAAAAAACTGACTGAGCAGGACGGAGAAACTCTTACAGACGGAATGACAGAAAAACATCAGGCGGATTATTACCTGGTCTACACAGACGGTGAAGGAAAAATAAAAATCATTTCCCATCAGGATGTAGTTACAGTTACCTACATAAAGAACAAATGGCTTGTTACCGGTCTCGTTCAATGGGAAGGTGAATCAGAAGCATCCTTTAAAGACTTTGTCGCTGACTACAAAGCTGCAATGGAAGAAACAGAAGGAAATGTTACCCACGCCGCAGAAATTCTCCGAAGTAAGTACCGCTGGCTCAGCACAAACTCGGAGATTTTTGACAGCATAAGTTTTGAAGCTAACGCATCATCTTAGTAAAGTTGTAAATAAAATCGTTAAGAACATCAGTATTCCCTTCCTTAACGTCTTTTGAAAGACATTTGCTTAAGTGAAGGGAAACTAGTTCTTTGTTAAAAGCATGAAGGGCGGCATTTACTGCTGCAACCTGAATCATCAGGTCAGGACTTGAAGCGCCTTTTTCCATCATTCGCTGAAGCCCCTTTACCTGCCCCCCGATACGGCTCAAGCGGTTCTGAAGTTTTCTAAAGTCAGCAGGATTTTCTTCCTTAAGTGCCGTAAGACAGCCAAGACATTTCTTTTCCTTTATATTCTGCATAAACTGCTCCTGTAAAAATCTTATACCCCCTTACGGTACCTGTCAAATGTCATTCCCTAAATGGTTATTTATGATGAAGATTATTACTACTATTCCTTTAAGAAATGATTTGAAAAAAAATTGTTAATGTAAAAGGGAAACTGGCACGCAACGGAGTGGCAGCTGACATGGGAGTGGCATTTCATATTTCTCAAATCACGATGACAAATACTTTCTCTTTCGCTATAATAAATGTATGAAAAACACAGAACGAAATGAACTGGCAGTCTGTGGCTTTGCTGCAGTAAAGACGCTTGAAAAAGTAAATCCTCAAAAAATCCAGCGCCTGTATTTTACAGAAGAACTTGCCCCAAAATTCGGTGGTCTTTGCAAAAAACTTGCATCCGAAAAAAAGCCCTACAATCAGGTAAGTGATTCCCGTGAACTTGAAAGACTCTGCGGTTCCGTTCATCATCAGGGAGTTGTGGCAATGATTGCCATGCCTGAAATTCTCCCCCTTACAAAAACAATCACTTCTTCCTGGGCAGATAAAAACGAACACGCCATTCTTCTTGACAGGGTTGGTAACGCAAATAATCTTGGTGCAATTGTAAGAAGTGCCGCTTTCTTTGGAATAAAAAATATCGTCATTCCCCTGGACGAAGCCCAGTCTTCGGTAACCACATCTTCCTACAGAGTTGCAGAAGGCGGTATGGAATTTGTAAACGTGTATTCAATCAAATCCATTCCCTATCTTTTAAGCGATATGAAGGGAAGAATGCTCCGCATTGGAACTGCCATGGACGGAAAGCACAGCACACAGGAACTGTCTAAAATAACTGAAGGAAAGGCTTCCATCATTGTTCTTGGAAACGAAGAGCATGGAATAAGTGATGACGTACGCAAAAACTGCGACTTCTTAGTTTCCATTCCATACAGGGGTCCTGGAAAAGACGGTAATGGTCCTGTAATAGACAGCCTTAATGTTGCACAGGCCGCCTCCATTGTCTGCTATGAACTTTCAAACTAAGGTAAGTTATATGAAAAAACTTTTTCTTTTTGTAACCCTTCTTTTATTTTCCGCAAATTCTTTTGCAGAGGTTTCTTCCGCAAGGGAAAAATGCATTACAGAAACTTCTTCTTCGCCCTACACCCTTTCCCTGCCGGTAGACATAAGCGTTGGTGTCCTTTCGCTGGGAGCTTTTACTGCAGGTTCCCTCATGCAAAAACTGGTTCCCCTTCCTGCCGTAAGTGAACTTGATTTGAACCCTTCAAACATAAATGCACTGGATGCATATTTTATTCAGCCCTATTCAAAGCCTCTTGATTTTACGGGAGACCTTCTTCTTTACACAAACTTTTCGCTGCCGGTTATTCTTTTTGGAAGCCAGTGGCTTTTACAGAATCTTCCTTCAAAAGAAGTGCTGACAGTGGCCCTCATGTATGCAGAAAGTTTTTCGCTTTCATGGGGCATAAAAAACATTATGAAAGTTTCCATGCACAGGGTAAGGCCATACATGTACACTTCCACCTGGGACGAGAAAGCAGTTACTAAAGGCTATGACTATGAGTATTCCTGGCCAAGCGGACATTCCACCGGAGTTTTCATGGCAGCAACTTTTGCTTCTACAGTATTCTGCCAGTACTACCCCGACTCGGTCTGGAGAATACCAGTGATTGCGGCAAGCTACACAATTGCGGCAGGAACAGCGGCACTTCGCATGGCAAGCGGTAATCATTTTTTTACGGATGTTCTAACGGGGGCTTTACTGGGTTCTGCCTGCGGATTCCTTGTTCCCTTTGTTCACCAGGTATTGCCTAAAAAAAATACAAGTCTTTCGGTTGTGCCGGGAGCAGTAAACGTTCACATTGCACTATAGGGTCAGCCTAAAACTGAATCTACAAGTTCTTTAAACTCAGGATCCAGAATTATGGAAGAAATTTCAAGATCTTTTTTTATACTGAAGATTCCGTTTTCTTCCACAATGGGTTGCATTTTTTCTTCTTTTAATTTTTTCTCCGCAAGAAGAGCTTTTTCAAAAAGCCCGTGGGGTGATCTTTTTATTTCATTTTCAGCCATTACTCACCCTCCTCTTGAGATTCCCATTCATCCAGGGAAGAAAAATCAAGCGCAAGAACAGGAAAGTTTTCTTCTGTTTCAATGCGTTCACGGTCTGCAGATTCATCAAGCTCTTTTATCATATAGTTTATCTTTAAATATTCGTCAAAAGTAATTTCTTCTATTTTGACAGGATTTTTATTTTGAGCAGAGTCTTCTGTGGGAAGAGTTTTTCTTTCTGCTTCTTCTTCCACAGGTTCCAGTTCCCCTACACTTTCCAGTTCTTCTATTTCATCATCGGCAAGATCAAGGGGCTCAAGTTCTGCGGCACCTTCGTCATCTATGCTTTCAAGTTCTTCAATCTCCTCATCCCTACTGACGTTTGGAATGGAAATCTCCGTAACCTGTCGTTCATAATCTTCATCCACAGATTCAAGCATTTCCACATCCTCTCCGTCATCGCTAAGGACAGGAAGATCTTCAACCACATAGGAGGGGAAACGGCTGGGGGTAAAAGCATCCTTTGAATCAGTAGTAGCAAGAATCGGAATACCGGAAGTTTTATCCATTGCGGCAACAGTGGAAATAAAATGCCAGGTTTCATCCATGCGGGCATCAATTTCAGTACTGTATTTTTTTCCGATAGAACCAAGATCTTTTTTAAACTCTTCCGTAAACTCAATTCTGCGCTGGGCGAGTTCGTGAGAAAGAACTTTCCAGTCTTCAGTGCTGCGTCTGTCAATATAGTCGCGTAAAAGAGCAAACTGTAACTTTCTGATTTTTTCAGAAATGACTGCAATGGGGTCCCGCTTTAAATTCAGAATAAGAAGAACTACAAGAGAAAAGGAAACATAAAGATTGAACAATAAAAACATTCGTGTGAGTTTTGAAAGTTCAAGGTCTGCTTCATTACAGACAAGTCCCATACAGATGTTTTTAAGATTCCTGTTCTGGCTGAACATAATGTAAGTTGATTCAGAAGTTTCACCGTCCATAAGGCGCTGCATTCCAAATCGGTTTACATTCCACAAGTCTTCTATGCGGGCAAGCATAAGATTCTGAACGAGAGTAGAAAGATTAAAGACAATACCCTTGTTTCCTACAATTTGTGCCCTTTCTCCGAGTGCAATTACATCATTGCGGTTAAGGTAGTCCACAAAATCATTTACGGAAAGATAGAAAACAAAGGTTCCCCGGTGTGCGGTATACTGGTCAAACAGTGGGTATGAAAAAACAAGGCGGTTATGTTTTCCGTCAAGATAGAGGTGACAGCTTTCCATGATTGTTCCTACAGAATCTGCCACAATACCTTCGTCGGGGGCTTCAATTATGTAAAAAGGAATTTCATTGAGCATGGGATAGTCTTTGTAGAGAACCTGCCCCTTTACAATTCCTTTTTTGTCATCTTCGTAAGTGCTGTAATAAATTTTATTTCCGTCGTTTTCTATAAGGCGTATGCCGTCCAGATAATTCAGGCGGACAAAAAGATATTCAGACAGGCTCTGACGCATGCGCGCATCTTCTTCGGAAACTTCGGCTTCCATAAAAGAACTGACGCTTTTCTGAACAACAAAGTCTGCAAAAACTTCGTTTACTTCTTCGAAATATTTATTGAAAGTTGTTGAGATTAAATCGCTTTTGGCATTGTAATACTGAATGCGTTTGGGCTGGTACAAATACATGCTGGCCAAATCAAGAATACCCTGATGGAAGAAAATGACTCCCAGACCAAAGAGAAAACTTGTAATCATCAGACTAATAATCACCTTCCGGACCCAGCTCACCTGCGATTTCCTTCAAAAAAACTCGGTATATTTTACCATAAGTTAGCATACTTTTCTAGCACCTGTCTTAATTATTGTGGGTGACAAATACTGACAGAAGTAAAAGTTTTGTATATAATTCCCCACATGATAATCAACACAGGCGGCAGGACGGATACTGTTCAGTATTTTTCTCCCTGGTTATTGAACCGCTTTAAGGAAGGTTATGTTCTCTCCAGAAACCCCATGTTTCCAGAAAAAGTTACCCGCTATGAACTTACCCCGTCAAAAGTAGACTGTGTGGTTTTCTGCTCAAAGAATTATGAGCCCATTTTACCCCGGCTTCATGAAATTACGGACCGCTTTAACACCTATTTTTTTTACACAATCACCGCTTACGGAAAAGACATTGAACCCGGAGTTCCTTCAATAGACCAGAGCATAGACACCCTGCTTAAGCTTGAAAAACTTGTAGGGGCAAAAAAAATCACCTGGCGCTACGACCCCGTTCTTCTTACAAAAAAATATACCATCCAGCAGCATCTAATCACCTTCGGGCATATGGCGGCAAGACTTTCCGGTCATGTAAGGGAATGTGTCTTCAGTTTTGTAGAACTTTACAAAAAACTTCAGTTCAATTTTCCGGAAATGCTTATCCTCACAGACGAAGACATGGAAGAACTTGCAAGGGGAATGGGTCAGATTGCAAGAAAAAACCGTCTTGTTTTAAAAAGCTGTGCTACCAAAAGGGACTACAGTGCCTACGGAATACTTCCACCAGGCTGTATGACTTTAGATATTCTCGGCGATGCAAATGACGTTAAGTTTAAAAACCTCAGGCACAATGGAATGAGGCGCTTCTGTCACTGCATTACCAGTCACGACATTGGAGCCTACAACACCTGCATAAACGGCTGTAAATACTGCTATGCAAACAGCGACCACGAACAGGCAAAAGAGAATTACAAAAAACATAATCCTCTTTCTCCCCTGCTCTTTGGAGAACTTAACAAAAACGATATCATTCAAATCGGAAACCAGAAAAGTTTTATTGACGACTCAAACCTTCAGGCCACTTTGTTTTAATTTTTTGTAAGGAGAATTATATGACTTTAGAAGAAAGGGCAGATTTTGCCGCATCACTAAAAAAACAGGGAATGTGTAACTGTTCACAGGCAGTTGTAAAAGCCTTTGAAGATTTACTTCCTCTTCCCAACGACTCAATGATGAAGCTGACTGCAGGTTTTGCCTCAGGAATGGGCTGCATGGAAGCAACCTGTGGTGCCCTGATTGGTGCAAACCTTACCGCAGGTTTAATGACTGGCGGAAGGGGAACGGTAAAACTTGCAAGGGAAATGCTTACTGCCTTTAATGAAAAGTGCGGTGCTACAATTTGCAAGGACTTAAAGGGTCTTGAAACGGGAAAGGTTCTCTGCGAATGTGACCAGTGCGTAAAAAATGCCGTTCTCATTGCAGGAAAATTCATTCCGGGTCTTGAGTAATCACTTCAAGTTTAAGGTAATATCTTCCTTTGGAAGTTTTTCCCATGAAAAAAGAGTGAGGGCCTCCTTTAAGGAAAGCGGAACATTCTCTTTTGTAAAAGAACAGAGATGCATAATGTATCCGATCAGTGCCTCTGGTGAAGTGTGACTTCTGTAATATTCCATGTCGCAGTCCCTGTCTCTTTTGGAAAGGCGGCGTCCGTCTGCAGAAAGAAGAAGGGGGATATGGAAGAATGACGGCGGGGTAAGGTCCAGCAGGCTGTAAAGATAAAGCTGTTCCGGAGTTGAAGGAAGCAGGTCACGGCCACGCACCACCTGGGTAACTCCCATTTTTGCATCATCTACCACAACTGCAAGCTGGTAGGAAAAACTTTTGTTTGCCCTCCGGATTACAAAGTCTCCGCAGTCCTCCCTTAGTGAAAAAGTTTTTTCTCCGTAGTGGCCGTCTGTAAAATGAATGATTCTGCTGTCGGCTTCCAGTCTGTAAGAGGGGGCTTTTCTTTTTCTCAATTCATTTTTTTCGCTGTCAGAAAGATTTTTACATTTGCCTGAGTAAGGGGGCGCTTTTTCGTGAGGTGCAGTAGAGGAAAGTAAATCTGCCCTGGAACAAAAACATTCGTAAACTTTTGCTTTTTTACAAAGACTTTCGTAGGCTTCCCGGTAGGCTTCATCTCTCTGTGACTGCAGTAAAAAATCATCCCACTCAAAGCCAAGCCATTCAAGGTCTTTAAGAAGATTTTCCGTGTATTCTTTTTTGCATCTCTCCCTGTCTAAATCTTCAATCCGTAAAACCCATGAAGCTCCAGTTTTTTTTGCAGACAGGTAGGACAGGAGGGCCGCATAAATGTTTCCAAGATGCATTCTTCCGCTGGGCGAAGGAGCAAATCTTCCGGTTTCTGGCATAAAGTTACTCAAAGAAAATGTAGTCTGTAAAATAAACTCCGCGGATTTTTCCAAGAACAAACCGGGAGTTTAAGAGAGAAAGCAGTTCTTCCTTTACCTGCTTTTCGCCTTTTTCCTTAAGTTCTTTAAGGGTTCTGGAAGAAATGTATTCTGCAATAATCTGTTTTTCCTGCACTTCTTTCTGATAAAGTTCTTCCAGTAAAACACTGTCTCCCTGAGGGTAAGAAAACCAGGGGGTGACTATTACAAGAGTTCCGTTTGCTTCATCTGAGTCAGGTTTGGTAATTGCACGAATCTGCCCAAGATCTGTAAAGGTATCTACGGAAGAGCCTTTTTTTCTGCTCAGGTTCACTACCTGTTTGGGTTCCGGGTCTGCATTTCTCCAGCGGTCAGAGAGGGAATCTTTGTTTGACACAAGAGCAACCGCCGTTCCAAAAG
>JAEEGL012384532.1_pt1 | contig 11328 bp, 9 predicted proteins | sample 9134231 | NCBI WGS metagenome assembly JAEEGL01 (sample SAMN16246548, study PRJNA631951) | gut metagenome | biome: gut microbiome; feature: rumen; material: fiber-attached | host: Bos | place: Iran: Karaj | collected 2018-10
AGCGGACGTAATAATCGACCACCTCGGAATGAGCAGGGGAAGCGCATCAAGCCTTGCTCATCCAGGACAGATTTCAATCTCAAGCACAGCACCAATCTCAATAAAAGAAACCGTTCCTGATTTTACGGGAATGTCAAAAAGGCAGCTTCTGCCTCTCCTTGAGAGAAAGGACATTCACGTAAAAATAAATGGTGACGGCTGGGTAACATCGCAAAAACCGGAAGCCGGAATGCCTGTATCGGAGAATATGGAAATTGAACTCTATTTGGAATAAAAACATAGCTCTTTTCTCACAGCGATTTCCTGTCCTCGCAAAAAATTATCAACTTGAGCAGACAGATGACATTCCAGCTGATTTTATGGCTCCAATTGAAATCTTAAACTCACGGCAAAACGTTCCGACCGCAAAAGAAAACGGAAAAATGCTGCACTCCCTCTACAATCCGCTAAGGGAGGCTGAGCAGGCAGCGGATGCACTCAAAAAAAACGGAAAAGAAACATGTGTCTTTTTTAGTTTCGGACTCGGCTACACTGCAAACGCCTATGCAAGAAAGTTTCCTGATGACACCTTAATCTTAATCGAAAGCGACGCGCGTTATTTTTTTACGGCATTATCGCTTGTGGATTGGACTGATGTTCTTTCGCACAAAAATCTTGTAATCGCCCTTCAAACAGAAATAGAACCTTTAATCCAGCTTATAGAACAAAAAGGCGGAATAGAAAAATGTGCCGTCTCAGAAAACACATCGCAGTCAGCACACGCCTCGGATTATTTTTCGGCATTAAAGGAACTCCTTGAGCGCAACAAGCGCAAGAATCAAATAAACAACTCAACACTTGAAAAATTCTCATCTCTCTGGCTGAAAAATTCATGCAGGAACCTGCGGAATTTTGCACTCTTAGACGGCGTAAACATCTACAAGGACAAGCTTCCGCCTGATATTCCTGCCGTGATTCTTGCAGCAGGGCCGACTTTACAAGATGTACTTCCATATTTAAGCGACATAAAAGAAAGAAGCCTGCTGATTGCAGTTGATACGGCCTTGAGGGCCTGCCTGAAGCAGAAAGTGGAGCCGGATTTTGTAATCCTGACTGATCCTCAATACTACGCATACCGCCACATCGCCGGATTAAAATCCCCTTCGAGCATCCTGATCACGGAATCAGCAGCTTACCCTGTCGTATACAGATTTGAATGCCGCAAAACAGTCCTGTGCTCATCCCTCTTTCCGCTTGGAAAATACATAGAGTCCCTGACAGGGGAAAAGGGCGAACTAAAAGCCGGCGGCTCAGTCTCAACAACGGCCTGGGAATTTGCAAGGCTTGCAGGAGCTAGAGAAATCTATTTTGCGGGACTTGATTTAGGCTATCCAAAATTAAACACGCACATAAGAGGCTCCACTTTTGAAGAGCAGTCACACATCTCTTCTTCCAGGCTGAATCCTGCAGAAAAGTCAGGATGCGCCTCTCTTTTTGGAGCAAACATGGAAGAATGTGAGAGTTACGACGGCTCAAAGATTCTGACTGACGATAAAATGAAAATGTTTGCGTGGTGGTTTGAAAGCCGTCAGGAAGAATTCAAGCAGAAAATCACCACTTACTCGCTGTCAGCAAAATCACTGAAAATTCCAGGATTTAAAGTGGGAGAACTGAAGTCTCTTCTGCAAAAAAGAAAAGTCACGGCCGAAAAGAAAATTTTCTTCACTGAAAGCGAAGAAAAAACTCAAGGGAAAAAACAGATTTCATTGGATGACATCCTCTCAGAACTGGAGAATGGTTTTGAGAGCCTGTATCAGACAGCCAGAAAAGGCATTGATATCGCCCAAAAAGCCATCACTGACAGGACAAAAAATCCACAGACCTTTATAAATGAACTGAACAAGATTGACGAGAAAATCCTGCATTCAGATTTTAAGGATATCGCAGCCCTCGTTTTTCCAACGGAACGTCAGCTGAACAAAATTTTTGAGGATACAGTTTTCTCACAGGATTCTTTCACCGCGATTTTCCAACGCTCAAAAATAATCTACATGCAGCTCATGAACAGCATACGAAATTATCAAAAAAAATTGTTTTCCCGCTAAAGATTTTTTTATCACCGCCGATAATTAAAACGTGCAGTGCAATACAGGATGTGCTGTTCTTTTTAAGACGGCGCAACATCCAGACACCCTGTATTGTATCGGCGTTTTTAGTTTTGTAACTGTGAATGCAAAATTGATTTCGACCAGCACTCCATGATATTTAGACAAAAAACGTGTAAGGTTTTTTGTCTTTTTTTTTGCTTTTTTTTATTTTAAAGAGTTTTTGCAGTGAATTTACATTCTTTTTTCTATAATTAGCTGTTTGTTTTTAAGAAATATGCCGATAAATTGAGTGGAGATATTATGAATTCTTTTCAGGTAGCAGAAATCGAAGATGGGCGCAAATTCTCAGGCAGACTCATTTTGGACAAGTCATTTGTCCTGCTCGATCCGGCATTATCTTTCTCAAAAACGCTTCAAAAAGCACTGATTGAATGGAATTTTAAGGAAGCATTCACAGAAGCTGAGGAAAAAATTCCTGAATCTCCAAAACCAAGCGTTCAACCAGGACCGACCGAAGTCTTTGAGACTGTTGACCTTGATTTAAATGATTTGATTGAAGGCGAATCAAAAGAACTCAACTCAAAATTCATAAACTCCATAAAGGAAGCAAACAAGGGAATATCTGCAAAAAATGACGACGAACGAATGGAAGCCGTCATGAGTGTTTATGAATCCCTGAAAGATTACACGAATTCAATCTTTACGCGATATGTAACCCACAAGGAATTAAAACTTCCAGGCTTGCTTGAAGCAATGAAGGCTTTCAGCATTTTTGAGCGCGACAACAAGAAATTTCTCCTGAGGATTACTCCGACATCAGAAACAATCCTCGACAAAAACTTCATCATCAACCACTGCGTGCGCTCAACCATAATCGCAATTGCAATCGCCTATCAGATTAAGATGCCTCAGGACAAAATCGATGAGCTTGCCGTAGCGACACTCATTCATGAAATCGGCCAGATAAAGCTTCCTCCTCAGCTCTACATAACGACAAAACAGCTTTCAGAAGGAGCAAGAGCCGTCCTCTCAACACACACGCTGCTGGGCTTCAACATTTTAAAGGAAAATAATTTTCCGCTTGCAATTCAGCTTGGAGTTCTCGACCACCATGAGCGCGGAAACGGAAAAGGCTATCCGCGTCATCTGACAAGCGAGAAGATTTCAATTTACGGAAAGATCATTTCGATTGTGTGCACATACGAGGCAATTTCTTCTCCGCGGCACTACAAGCAGGCAAAAACAACTTATGAGGCAATGCTTGAAATGCTGAGGAACAACGAAAAACAGTACGACGAAACTCTCATAAAAGCCCTCGTAAACGCAATCTCGCTCTTCCCAATCGGAGCATACGTATATCTATCCAACGGAAAAATCGCGCAGGTTGCCGACAACAACCCAAATGATCCGCGCCTGCCGATAGTAAAAATTCTCGGCGAGAAAAATGAGCTTGGAAATCCATTGACGGTAATGACCGACAACGAAAAACTAAAAATTTCCAGGGTCTTAAATCAAAACGAAGTGAAAGATATCCTCGCCTACTACAATAAAAAACAGGGTTAGTTAAAGAAATCCCGGATTTTTGCGGCTTCTTCCTTGAATTTGTCATCGAGTTCAGGAGGATTCTGGGCAAAATAAAGGATTTGCTGAAGCTCCTCCATGTTTCTTGCACCCCACACAGGAACTACATTTTCGAAAGGCAAAAAATATCCCAATGCAAGCGGAATGTTTGAGAGGACTCCGCCACACAAAGGCTGCATCGCAATAAAACCTATGTCTTTTTCAAAACATTTTTTGGTGAGGTTTTCTACGGATTCACCGCAGAGCATGTTAAACGGAAACTGTATTGTTTCCCAAGGAAAATCAGAATCAATGACAGCCTGCGCAACATCCATGGAATCTGTTGTGATTCCAAAATGACGGATTACGCCGGATTTTTTCAGATTCAAGAGCTTTTCGACAAGGCCGTCATCACTGTTCTGACTTGGCAAAAAATTAGGTTTTTCAAGCTGATACAGATCAATATAGTCACTGCGCAAGTTCGTAAGGCTGTCATCAATCGCGGCGGCAAGCTCATCTGAAGTGTGGGCAAAACTTTTTGTCGCAATAAAAACGTTTTGCCGGACAGAAGAAAGTGCTTCTCCCAAATACTTTTCACTTTCAGGAGAAACGCACGACGTGTCAAAAAAATTGACTCCGTCGTCGTATGCTTTTTTTATCATGGTCGACGCATCTTCGGAAGACAATTTCCCCAAGCCCATTGCACCAAAAGCAGTGCGGCTTACGAGCATATTTGTCATTCCCAAAGATACGTATTCCATAAAATATTCTCGTTTAAGAATTATGCTTTTTCTACAGGCTTGTAGTTTTTAATAGCCTTGTGGATGAAAATAACGAGATCGTCGAGCTTAACCCTCTCCTGCTCCATGCTGTCACGGTAGCGGACTGTTACAGTGTTGAAGTTTGGAGAAGAAGAATCAAGCGTGTCGTAGTCAACGGTTACGCAGAACGGAGTTCCAACTTCGTCCTGACGGCGATATCGTTTTCCGACAGTTCCACTCAAATCGTAATCCGTTACGAAATCCTCTTTGAGCATGTGCTGAATCTCTTTTGCTTTCTCAGCAAGACCGTCTTTTTTCATCAATGGCAAAACTGCGACTGTAATTGGCGCAAGCTTCGGATGAAGATGAAGGACAGTGCGGTAATCTTCAGGCTCGCCCTCTTTTGCAACATTCTGCTCCTCGTATGCCTCGCACAGGAACATGAGGAAGTTTCGGTTGAGTCCGGCAGAAGTCTCGACGACATACGGAATATATTTTTTGTTTCCGTCTTCCTGGTCGATGTAGCTCATGTCTTTCTTTGAGTACTGCTGGTGCTGGCTCAAGTCGAAGTCTGTTCGCGAGTGAATTCCTTCGATTTCCTCGAAACCAATCGGGAAGTTGTAAGTGATGTCGTAAGCATCCTTTGCGTAGTGAGCAAGCTTGTCGTGGTGATGCCACTTGAGCTGTTTCTCAGGGATACCGTATTTAAGATAGAATGCCCAGCGCTCTTTTCGCCAGCGGTCAAAAGTCTCATCCTCGGTACCCGGCTTACAGAAATATTCCATTTCCATCTGCTCGAATTCGCATGTACGGAAGATGAAGTTCTTGAAGATGATTTCGTTTCTGAATGATTTTCCAACTTGAGCAACACCAAAAGGAACTTTCATGCGGTTAGACTGAACGATTGACTTAAAATCAGTAAAGATTCCCTGACAAGTCTCGGGACGCAGGTAGATGAGGTGAGACTCATCAGCAATCGGTCCCTGATATGTCTTGAACATAAGGTTGAATTCTCGGACAGCGGTGTATTTTCGTTCCTTGCTTTTGCAGGCAGGACAGTCAATGTTTGCGTCGATGAAAGCCTTCATCTCCTCGTGAGTCATTGTATCAACAGGTTTTCCTGGATCCTTGTCTGGATTTGCAGCAACGAAATCCTCAATCATTTTGTCTGCACGGTGACGAGCCTGACACTCAAGACAGTCAACCATAGGATCTGAAAAGTGATCTACGTGACCAGAAGCCTTCCATGTCGTGTGGTGCTGGAAAATAGCAGAATCAAGACCAACAACATCGTCGTGAAGCTGAGTCATGTAGTGCCACCACTCGTTTTGAATATTGCGCTTAAAATCTACGCCCAAAGGACCGTAATCCCAGGCACCTGCCTGACCGCCATAAATTTCTGATGCCTGATAGACAAAACCGCGTCTTTTACAAAGCGAAATGATTTTGTCCAAAGTACAAGCGTGTGCATTTTGTGCATCAACAGCGTTTTTTCCGTTTTTTGCCATTTTTGTATTTACTCCTTAAAAAACTTCTTGTCAGCGGACGTCCGCCTGATTTTTTCTGACAGTTACAAGGCGAACAGTTGTTGAATATTAGCACAAATCGACAAAAGTAAAAAGTGAGTATCGTTTTTTTATAGAATATTTCCAATAATGTTGATATACTTTTCAACCTGATAAAAATGAAAAACACAATACAAGAACAGGCAATCAACTTAATAGAATACAAAACCTCTCTCCTAAAAAAAATCTCTCTGGCCGTAATAGGATTGTGTTTTGTTTCAATCGGTATTTTCTTCTTCTTTGAATACAAAAAGGGAAGCTTCACAAACATAGAGACTTTTCAGATTTTCATTCAGTCGTTCGGATGGTTCGGACCTTTTAGCCTGACGCTTTTCCAGTGCGTAAAAGTTTTCTATGCGATAATTCCAGGTACGCTTGGCTATATAGTAGGTCCAAGCATTTTCAATCCGATAATAGGCTTTCTTTGCAACTACATCGGAATCTGCTCAGGCTCTTTTTTGGCATTCTGGCTTGCACGCTCATTCGGAATTTCTTTCGTAAAACAAATTTTTTCTGAAAAGCAATATCAGCGGCTCATCAAAAAAATGGAGAAGCGTCACAAAAGCTATGCCCTGTTCCTGTGGTTTGGAATCTTGATTCCGATTTCTCCTGATGATCTTTTATGCTATTTTTCAGGTCTGACTGACATGAAATTCAAAAAATTTGCGCTGATTATTCTGACCTCCAAACCATGGACAATTCTTGCGTATTGCCTAATTTTTGGTAAAATATTTTAATAAAGATTGAAGGTATATTATGAAAGTTAAAATGTTAGGTGTTTACAATTACACGGTCGTACTTACTTACACAGGAATGCTTTTCGCATTCGCAGGAATTCATTTTGTTTTTTCAAATGTTGACCGCAGTTTTATTTTAGCACTGATGTGCCTTATGATTGCAGGCGTCATGGACATGTTCGACGGAAAAGTTGCCTCAACTAAAAAGAACCGCACTCCAGCAGAAAAACTGTTCGGAATCCAAATTGATTCAATGGCAGACATAATCAGCTATGGAGTTTTTCCAGCCTTAATCGTCTACAAACTTGCAACTGGAGACTCACAGTATCCGATTGAACATCCATGGCAGTCACGCCTAATCATCTGCATCTGCGCCACATACCTTCTGAGCGCACTTATCCGCCTGTCTTATTTTAACGTTGATGAAATGGAAAGGCAGACAAAAACAACAGACAGCCGTCATGAATACAGAGGTCTTCCAGTAACAAGCATTGCCCTTATTCTTCCGGCAGTTTTCATCGTCGCATATTTTACAGGAAATGCCCGACCTCCAATCGAAGCTGCAGCAGCCGTGCTCACAATCATGTCAATTCTTTTCATTACGCCATTTAAGATGATAAAGCCTGCTCTGGCAGGAAAAATATTCATGGTTTTAATCGGAATCATAGAACTGTCGCTGTTGATTCTCGGAAAAGCCTACTATGTTCCGACAATCGACACGAATCCTTCTATCATGTTCGAAAACACATCCGTTATCGAAGCAGAAGAAGAAAACTGAGGACAAGCCAATGACAGATAACGCTAACAAAAACGACGCTTCTGTAAAATTCCTCTACGGCACAAAATTCGGTAAATTAGTTCTTGAATTTCTGCTCGCCGTAAAGGCACCTGCCGTTTTGGGAGCATTTCTCCGTTCACCAGCCTCTCACTTTCTAATTGCACGATACATCAAAAAAAACGGAATTCCCATGAAGGAATTCCCGAATCAAAAATACAAGTCTTTCAATGACTTTTTTACACGAAAAAAAAGCATAACTTTTGATTCAGAACCTTCGCATCTCATCTCACCAAGCGACAGTCTTTTAAGCGTATACAAAATAACAGAAGAATCTTCATTTCATATAAAAGGTTTCGATTACACCCTGAAAGATTTCTTTAACACTGACAGCTTTTCAGACACATTCAAAAACGGCCTTTGTCTTGTATTCAGGCTCTGCGCATCAGACTATCACCGCTACTGCTACATCGATGACGGAGAACAAAGCGGAAATCACTTTATTGAGGGAAGCCTTTACAGTGTTCAAAGCGCCGCATGTGAGAATTTTAGGGTATACACAAAAAACCGCCGTTCATGGGCAATCTTAAACACCAAGAATTTCGGCACAGTCGCACAGATTGAAATCGGCGCATTCAGCGTTGGCGGCATAAAAAATCATTACGAGGCAAGTCCCTTCAAAAAAGGAGAGGAAAAAGGCTATTTTGACCTTCACGGCTCAACGATAGTGCTGCTCTTTAAGGAAAACGCCGTCAAATTGCTGCCGAGCATAATCGATGCAACAAAAAATGGCCGGGAAGTCCGCGTAAAAATCGGTGAACAAATAGGCCTCAAATCTTTATAATTTTTTCTTGCTTCAAAAAAAATTAAATCCTTAAAAAAAATCCCTGAAAACATTTAGTTTTCAGGGATTTTTTTATAAACCAAACCGCCATCTAAAAAATGGCAGTTCAGGATTTATTTTTTCTGTTCTTCAACAGCATCGATGTAAGAAAGGTTAAGTCGTCCCATCTTGTCAACTTCCAAAAGTTTTACAGGAATCTGCTGTCCCTCCTTAAGGACATCAGTTACCTTATCAACTCGTGCACGTGAAAGTTTTGAGATATGACAAAGACCTTCTTTACCAGGAAGAATTTCTACGAAAGCGCCGAAATCCATGATGCGTTTTACGGTTCCGTTATAAATCGTACCAACTTCTGGATCTTCACAGATGCCTTTAACGGCAGCTTTTGCTTCCTCAGCTGATTTTCCGGTTTTTCCGTAAATCTGAACAGTTCCATCGTCTTCAGTGTTGATTGTTACACCATACTGAGCGCAGAGAGCCTTAATGTTCTTTCCGCCAGGACCAATGAGCGCGCCAATCTTATCTGGAGCAATCTTCATTGTGAGAATCTTAGGAGCAAACGGGCTGATTGGCTGTGGCTTGTCGATACATTTCTCCATGATAGAGAGGATGTGCAGACGGCCAGCCTTTGCCTGTGCCAAAGCATTCTTCATGATTTCTGTCGTTACACCGGCAATCTTGATATCCATCTGGAAACCAGTGATACCATCTTTTGTTCCGGCTACCTTAAAGTCCATATCTCCCAAGTGATCTTCTTCACCCAAGATATCTGAAAGAATCTTATAACGTCCGTATGGATTATCTCCCTCCGGCTCCGTGATCAATCCCATTGCGATACCGGCAACCATTTTTTTCATTGGAACACCAGCTGCGAGCAATGCAAGACATCCACCACAAGTTGAAGCCTGAGAAGAAGAGCCGTTTGACTCCAAGATTTCAGAAACTACGCGGACTGTATATGGGAATTCTGAAAGAGGAGGAATCATTGGTGCCAAAGAACGGCGTGCCAAGTTTCCATGTCCAATTTCGCGACGACCTGTTGTAAGACGACCTACCTCACCTACTGAATAAGGCGGGAAGTTATAGTGAAGAAGGAAGTTTTCACTTCTTTCTCCGTCGATGTCATCAAGAACCTGAGCATCCAAAGCCGTACCAAGCGTACAAGTTGCAAGAGACTGAGTCTCACCACGAGTAAACAGTGCAGAACCATGAGGTCTCGGCAATACATTTACCTCGCAAGTGATAGGACGAATTTCATCACATTTTCGTCCGTCAATTCGCAATCCCTTGTCAAGGATGGATTTTCTCAGAAGATTGTACTGAATATCATCGAAACAAGCGTCAAAAAGCTTTTTCTGAACCTCGTTCGAAAGCTGCTCTGCATATTTCTCAACAACAGTTGCTTTTGCTTCTGCAATGGCTTTTCCACGAGAGATTTTGCTGTCCTGAAAACAAGCCTTTTCGAGAAGTGGCGTTGCATCAGCGATGATAGAATCTTTGTTCTCAAGCTCCACGTTAAGAGGTGCAAGAGGCAATTTTTCTTTTCCGCATTTTGCAACAAGCTGTTCCTGAAGCTCACACATTGCTGTGATAAAGCCCTGAGCCTGCTCAAGAGCGCCGAGCATAATATCTTCAGAAACTTCGTTTGCACCACCCTCTACCATCGTAAAACCATCTTTTGTTCCGGCTACGACGATTTCGAGATCTGCTTCTTCCTGCTGCTGGAAAGTCGGGTTAATTACATACTGACCATTGATGTAAGCAACGCGAGCTGCGGCAACCGGTCCGTGGAACGGAATATCAGAAATTGATACGGCTGCAGAAGATGCGATAACTGCAAGAATATCTGGAGGATTTTTTCCATCAGAAGAAACGCATGTCGGTACAATCTGAATCTCGCGACCAAAACTAACCTCAAAAAGAGGACGCATAGGTCGGTCAATCAAACGAGACACCAAAATCTCTTTGTCTTTAGGGCGACCTTCTCTTTTTACAAAACCACCAGGAATTTTTCCTGCAGCATAATATTTCTCGTTGTATTCAACGGTTACAGGTACGAAATCCAATCCTTCTTTTACTTCCGAAGAAGCACAGACAGTAGCTACAATAGCAGAGCCTCCGAACTGTGCATAAACACAACCGTTGGCCTGTTTTCCTAGTTTTCCTGTCTCAAGGATAAGCTCTTCGTTACCAATTTTATAAGTAACTCTATTTACCATGACTCACTCCCAGCTTTTTTTATTTGCGGAGACCGAGTTCTTTAATAAGCTGTCGGTATGTTTCAAGATCTTTTCTCTGAAGATACTTGAGAAGAGAGCGACGAGCACCGATAACTTTAAGCAAAGCTCGTTTTGCACCAGTATCTTTCGGGAAGTTCTTTGAGTGAGCTGTAAGCTGTTTGATTCTTTCCGTCAAGATTGCGATCTGAACTTTTGTGTTTCCTGTGTCTGCTTCGTTAGCTCCGAATTTGCTAACCAATGAAGCTGTTGTTTCTTTTGTAAGTGCCATTTTACTTACTCCTTATAATTTTATTTCCTCTGGGTAACCAAACTGAATTGCCTGTACAAATCCGCCAATCAATTTATCGGAAAAGGAAAGGCGAAGATTTCCTTTTTCCAACATACAATCGGAACGATATGCACGGACACTTTGTGCTTCACCAGATTTTTGACCGGTTAATCTGACGATTGCCCTTACTTTATAAGTGCCGTCAGGAGGTGACAGTTGATTTTTATTCAATTTTACAGAGAAAGTCCTTTTTCCGTCTGTACAAGATTCAGTCCAATCAAAATTCATGCAATCCAAGGCAAAAGGACGATCGAGCATAACTTTTATGTCATCAAAATCAGCGGAAAGCACGCACTTCCGTATTCTAGATGAGCTGACTTTTTCATTCTGATATAAAACCGAATCCACGGTTTCAAGGGAAAAACCAAGCTGTGGTGCAAATGATGATATTGCACTCATGTCACAGGCTCCCTTGTAGCCACAGTGAAAAT
>JAEEGL012726752.1_pt1 | contig 11328 bp, 9 predicted proteins | sample 9134231 | NCBI WGS metagenome assembly JAEEGL01 (sample SAMN16246548, study PRJNA631951) | gut metagenome | biome: gut microbiome; feature: rumen; material: fiber-attached | host: Bos | place: Iran: Karaj | collected 2018-10
GGGAAAGTTGGAGCCAAGATCATGAGTCTGCAGGACCCGCTTCACAAAATGTCCAAGTCTGATGAGAATCCGAATGCCAGCATCTATCTGACAGACGGACCTGATGTCGTCATGCGCAAATGCAAAAAGGCGGTTACTGACTCTATGGGCCGGATCGCCTATTCAGAAGAACAGCCCGGTGTCAGCAATCTTTTGGATATCTACAGTGCATGTTCCGGCAAGAGCATTGAGGAGTCTGTCAAAGAATTTGACGGACTTGGATACGGACAGCTGAAGACAGCGGTAGGAGAGGCTGTCAACGCCGTTCTGGCGCCTCTGCAGAGCGAAGTGGCACGGTTGACAAAGGAAAAGGGTTATATCGATCAGATGATCCGTGAGAACGCTGAGAGAGCATCCTATTATTCTCTCAAGACGCTGCGTAAAGTACAGCATAAGATCGGTTTTCCGGATCGGATCAGATAATAAGGAGATGGAGGTTAAGGAACTATGAGTGGAACACAGATCACTATGCTGATAGCCATGGTCCTGTATTTGTTCGGGATGATGGGGATCGGTATCAAACTATCCGAGAGGACTTCTTCGGTTGGGGATTTCTATCTTGCAGGCCGCAAGCTTGGCCCGTTCGTCACGGCGATGAGTGCCGAGGCATCTGATATGAGCAGCTGGCTGCTTCTGGGTATCCCGGGGCTGGCTTATCTGGCCGGCATTGCCGAGGCCGGTTGGACTATTATCGGCCTTGCAGTAGGAACATATCTCAACTGGCTGTTTGTCGCAAAAAAACTGCGCCGTTATACCGAGAAGAGCAATTCCATTACTCTTCCGGAGTTTTTCTCCAACCGCTATGGAGATAAGCGCTATATACTGACTCTGATCTCAGCCATTTGGATCGTTATCTTTTTCATTCCGTATACTGCATCAGGATTTGCTGCATGCGGCAAACTGTTCAACAGCTTGTTTGGCGTTGACTATCATGCGGCTATGATCATCAGTGCGATCGTGATCATGTTCTATACGGCGATGGGCGGCTTTTTGGCTGCATCAACAACTGACTTTATTCAAAGTATCGTTATGTCGTTCGCTCTGGTTTTGATCCTGATCTTCGGGACGGTCAAAGCCGGAGGCATGGGTGCTGTGATGGATAATGCAAAGTCTCTTCCGGGGTATCTGACTTTGACTGCGTCACACGATGCCGTGAGCGGTGGCAGCACGCCATATACATTACTGACGATTTTCTCAACACTCGCCTGGGGTCTTGGATATTTCGGTATGCCTCATATTCTCCTTCGCTTTATGGCAATCGAGGATGATAACAAGCTTAAGCTTTCCAGACGCGTAGCGTCGGTATGGGTCGTCATTTCAATGTGTGCAGCTCTTCTGATCGGCATGGTAGGCCTTCAGATGAGCAAGGTCGGCGCTGTGGCGACACTGGAGGGCAGCGAATCGGAGACCATTATTGTTAAGATCGCGGATCTGCTCGCTTCAAACGGGATCCTGGCAGCGTTATTTGCCGGTATCGTTTTATCAGGTATTCTGGCTGCAACCATGTCTACAGCGGATTCACAGCTTTTAGCTGCGTCATCATCCGTTTCGAATGATATACTGGTCAAATTCTTCGGCATCAAGCTGAAGGAGAAGAGAGCTCTGTTGATCTCCAGATTATCTCTTGTTCTAATTGCTGTACTGGCTGTATTCCTTGCCTGGAATCAGGATTCATCTGTCTTCAGAATCGTCTCCTTTGCATGGGGTGGTTTCGGAGGCGCATTCGGTCCGGTTGTTCTTCTTGCTCTGTTCTGGAGAAGATCGAATCGTCAGGGAGCGATCGCAGGTATGCTGGCAGGCGGAATCATGATCTTTATCTGGAAGTTTGGTGTACGCCCGATGGGTGGTGTTCTGGATATCTATGAATTGCTTCCCGCCTTCCTGGTAGGTCTGATTCTCAATATTATTGTCAGCCTTGCCACCAGCAAGCCTGAGAAGGAACTGACAGATCTGTTTGATGAAGTCACAGCCATGAAATAAGAGATCATTTTTACTTTTCATCGGTTGTACTTTTAGAGTAATTCCTGTAAAATAGTCCATAAGACATCATTAGGCCGCACGAGGTTGCCGTGCGGCCATAGAAAGAAGGAGGAATCCTAGAGTTATGAAAGTATACAAGAGCGACGAAATACGCAACGTAGTTTTACTTGGACATGGCGGATGCGGAAAAAGCTCATTGCTTGAGGCGATGGCATTCGCATCCGGAGCGATCAATCGAATGGGCAAAACCGAGGATCACAATACGATCAGCGATTTTGACAAAGAAGAGCAGAAGCGCGGTTTCTCTATCAGCATGACGACTTACCCCATAGAGTGGGAGAAGAGCAAGATCAATGTCATGGATACACCGGGCTTTTTTGGTTTTGTAGGAGAGGTCGAAGAGGCTGCCAGTGCTGCCGATGCTGCCATCATTATCGTATCCGGCAAATCCGGTATCGAAGTCGGTACTGAGAAGGCCTGGGAGATCTGCGATAAGTTTGATCTTCCACGTATGTTCTTCGTAACGGACATGGATGTTGATAATGTCAGCTATCATGATGTGGTCGATGCTTTAGTGGAGAAGTTCGGTAAGAAAGTCGCTCCTCTGTACATGCCGCTGCGTGAGGATGGTAAACTGACCGGCTATGTCAATATCGTCCTCAATAAAGGACGCAAGTTCACCGACAACATCAAATGGGAAGAATGTCCGATTCCGGACGCAGCCGAAGAATATCTTGAGGGGTACCGCGATGAGATGATCGAAGCAGTTGCCGAGACGAGCGAAGAGCTTATGGAGAGATATTTTGAAGGCGAGGAGTTCACTCCCGATGAGATCCGCAACGCACTGCGCACCAGTGTGGCGGAAGGTGATATCGTCCCTGTAGTCATGGGCTCTTCCCTGACAGGCGCTAATGTGACCAGCCTGATGTCTGACATCGTATATTATTTCCCGGCTCCGACTGATTGCAAGTGTGCAGGCGTCAACGCTTCCACAAATGAGCCGTTTGAAGCCAATTATGATGATTCGCTCGTCAAGAGCGCTTATGTTTTCAAGACGATGGTCGATCCGTTTATCGGCCGCTACAGCTTCTTCAAGGTGATGTCCGGCGTTATTAAAGGCGCAGATGTTCTCTACAATGCAGAGGCAGGTTCCGAAGAGAAGCCTGGAAAGATCTATGTCATGAAAGGTAACAAACCAGAAGAAGTCGAAGAACTCCACGCAGGCGATATCGGCGCAGCCGGAAAGCTCAATGTGACCAAGACAGGCGATACGCTTTCTACAAAAGCCGCTCCGATCACTTTCGCAAAACCTGAGTTCTCAAAGCCGTATACCTATCAGCGTTACGTAGTTGTCAAGAAGGGTGATGACGATAAGGTCTCACAGGCGTTCAGCAAACTTATGGCAGAGGATATGACACTCAAGACAGTCATTGATTCAGCAAACAGCCAGGCGCTCGTTTACGGTATCGATGATCAGCACATCGATGTGACTGTCAGCAAGATCAAAGACCGCTATAAGGCAGAAGTCGCTCTGGAGACTCCGAAGGTTGCCTTCCGCGAGACGATCCTCGGCAATTCCGACATAGACTCCAAGTACAAGAAGCAAACAGGCGGTCACGGTCAGTACGGTCATGTCAAGATGCGTTTTGAGCCTTCAGGCGACCTTGAAACACCGTTCGTATTCGAGGAATGCGTCGTTGGCGGTACCGTTCCGAAGAACTACTTCCCGGCAGTTGAAAAGGGTCTGAACGACTCTGTACAGGCCGGTCCTGTAGCTGGTTATCCGGTTGTCGGTATCAAGGCAACTCTTTATGACGGATCTTATCACCCTGTCGACTCTTCCGAGATGGCATTCAAGACTGCTACGACACAGGCTTTCAAGCAGGGCGTCATGGAAGCAAAGCCCGTCCTTCTCGAGCCGATCGTCAATATTAAAGTTGTTGTTCCGGATTCTTATACCGGTGATGTCATGGGCGATCTGAATAAGCGCCGCGGTCGTGTGCTCGGCATGAACCCGATCGGCGGAGGCAAGACCGAAGTCGTTGCAGACCTTCCGATGACAGGTGTGTTTGACTACTGCACGACACTTCGCTCGATGACAGGCGGACGCGGAGATTACTCTTATGAGTTTGTCCGCTATGAGCAGGCGCCGGCAGATGTTCAGGAAGCAGAGATTAAAGCCAGACAGGAAGAAGAATAAAGTAACACCATAAGGAGGCTATCAAATATGGTTAATATACTCGCAGCACCACAGGGGAGCGGTAAAACACAGAGAATGACAGAGCTCGCGAACGGCGCAGTCGGCATGTACAACGGCAATGTTGTTTTTATCAAAAAGGACCACCGCAATACGAAAGATTTTTCGTTCGACCTCCGTGTTGTCTGCATGGATGATTATCCGACAGTCAAGTCCGAAGACGACCTGGTCTCATTCATATTTGGCATGTCAGCGGCTGACATGGATATCGAAGCAGTGTTTATCGATGGTATCTACCAGCTGACTAAAGTTGACATATCCGAGATAGGCGGATTTATTGAACGTCTCAACATTGTGTCTGATAATTGTAACATCGAGTTCTATATCAGTCTCAGTGCAGATCCCAAGGATATGAAGGCGTATGTGAATGAGAAGGTCAAGGTCCTCGATTGATTCCATGAGAAGATTTACAAGATGAGTTAATAGTGAGTAGGAAGAGGCTTGTTATGAGCTTCCTCCTACTTGCTTTAAAAAGGAGTAATAGAAAATGGCAGCTTACAACCATGCAGCAGTAGAGAAAAAATGGCACGACAGGTGGGAAGAGCATCCGATCAACCCAAAGACTGACAAGAACGGAAACGAAAAAGAAAAATACTATTGTCTTGATATGTTTCCTTATCCGTCCGGAAACGGTCTTCATGTCGGGCATTGGCGCGGATACGTGATCTCAGATGTCTGGAGCCGTTACAAATTGCTGCAGGGATATCATGTGATCCATCCGATGGGTTGGGATGCATTTGGCCTTCCGGCTGAAAACTATGCGATTAAGATGGGGATTCATCCTTCTGTCTCGACCGAGTCCAATATCAAAAATATAAAGGAGCAGATCAAACAGATCGCCGCTATCTATGACTGGGATATGGAAGTCAACACGACTGATCCGTCCTACTACAAATGGACGCAGTGGATCTTCGTGAAGATGTTCAAAGAAGGACTAGCCTACGAGAAAGAATTCCCGATCAACTGGTGCCCGTCCTGTAAAACCGGACTTGCCAACGAGGAAGTCGTTGACGGTAAATGCGAGCGCTGCGGTACAGTCGTCACAAAGAAGAATCTGCGGCAGTGGATGCTCAAGATCACAGCGTATGCAGATCGCCTTCTGAACGATCTGCAGACCCTTGACTGGCCTGAGAAGGTCATTAAGATGCAGACAGACTGGATCGGCAAGAGCTACGGTGCTGAGGTTGATTTTCCGATCGACGGACGCGATGAAACACTTAAGGTTTACACAACACGTCCCGACACGCTGTACGGTGCGACATTTATGGTACTTTCACCGGAACATGAATTGTCGGCATCGCTTGCGACGCCTGAAAACAAACAAGCTGTAGATGACTATATTCTGGCGGCTTCAATGAAATCCAACGTTGACCGCCTGCAGGACAAGGATAAGACCGGTGTCTTTACCGGATCCTACTGTATCAACCCGTTAAATCAGGAGAAGATCCCAATCTGGCTTTCAGACTATGTACTGGCTGATTACGGTACTGGCGCTATCATGTGCGTACCTGCTCATGATGACCGTGACTTTGAATTTGCCAAAAAATTCGGACTTCCCATTGTTCAGGTCATTGCAGAGGATCCTGATCACGTCGAAGAGCTTACGGAAGCATACACGATCGCGAACGGTGTGATGATCAATTCCGGAGAGTGGAACGGAAGGCGTTCTGAAGATCTTAAGGTAGAAGCGCCGCATATCATCGAAGAGATGGGCATCGGCAAGGCTACTGTCAACTTCAAACTCCGCGACTGGGTCTTCTCGAGACAGCGTTACTGGGGAGAACCGATTCCGATCATTCATTGTCCGCATTGCGGCAATGTACCGGTTCCGGAGGAAGAGCTTCCTCTTGAGCTGCCCGATGTGGAATCCTACGAGCCGACAGGAACAGGCGAGTCTCCTCTGGCAGCAATCGATGAATGGGTCAATACCACATGCCCGATCTGCGGTGCCCCTGCAAAGAGAGAAACCAACACGATGCCGCAGTGGGCAGGTTCATCCTGGTATTTCCTTCGCTATGTCGACAATCATAACGAACAGGAACTTGTGTCAAAAGAAGCTGCACACAAGTATCTGCCCGTTGACATGTATATAGGCGGAGTGGAGCATGCGGTCCTGCATCTGTTGTACTCCAGATTCTATACAAAATTCCTGTACGATATCGGTGTTGTTGATTTCGAGGAACCGTTTAAGAAACTGTTCAACCAGGGCATGATCACCGGCAAGAACGGTGTGAAGATGAGCAAATCCAAAGGCAATGTGGTTTCTCCCGACGAGCTCGTACGCGATTACGGATGTGATGCACTGCGTATGTATGAACTCTTTGTAGGTCCTCCTCAGCTTGATGCTGAATGGGATGACAGAGGGATTGACGGTGTGCGCCGTTTTCTGACTAAAGTCTGGAATCTGCTGCTTGACAGCACGAAAGCAGAGCCTGTCAAAGCAACCAATGAAATGATCCGTGCACGTCATCAGCTGATCTACACAATTACATCACGATTGAATGATTTCAGTCTTAATACAGTGATTTCCGGCTTCATGGAATATACAAATCAGCTGACTGCCATTTCAAAAAAATGCGGCGGCATCGATCCGGAGACCCTGGAGACGATGGCAGTTCTTCTTTCACCTTTCGCACCGCATATCGCTGAGGAGATGTGGGAGAGGCTCGGTCATGATTCAAGCGTTTTTGAGGCGGAATGGCCGGTCCATAACGAAGAAGCAATGAAAGAAGAGGAAATGACGATCCCGCTTCAGATCAACGGCAAGACAAAGGGTATCCTTAAGATAGCCGTCGGCACTGACAAAGAGACGATCCTCGCGAAGGGGAAAGAGATTCTCGGCAAAAAGCTTTCTGCCGAACCCATCAAGGAGATCTATGTGCCGGGTAAGATCGTTAATTTTGTTGTTAGAAAATGACGGACTGATCACTATGAACTTTTTTCGAAATAAGAAAACCAGACAAATCGTAGTCGGGATACTTGCGGCGATTCTGCTCATTGCCATGATCCTGACGATGCTCCCTTCGAGCGCATTGCCGTTTTAACAGTATGATGAGGAGTTTTACATGCGCAGTATGACAGCTTACGGACGCGGAGAAGCCAGTGGCCTGTCCCGTCACTTTCAAATTGATATTAAAAGTGTAAACCACCGCTACCTGGATATCGGCGTCCATATTCCTGGTCAGCTGGCGGGCTTGGAGAACCCGATCCGCAGAGAGATCAAGAACCGGCTCGGCCGCGGTAAAGTTGATGTATATGTATCCTGGCAGGCAGAGGAGAGTACCGGCGGTTCATTGCGCTATGACGAAAAACTTGCCGGTCAATATCTGGATGCTCTCCGCCGCATTGCGGACACCTATGAACTTTCCGATCAGGTCAATGCATATCAGATCTCGCGATATCCCTATGTGCTTACGACTGAGGAACCTCCGATCGACTTCGAAGACTTCTGGCCTTATGTTCTGGAGGCTCTCTCGCAGGCTCTGACATCTTTTATCGCCGCGCGTGAGAAAGAGGGAGCCTATCTGAAAGAAGACATTCTAAGCAAGCTGGAGGAGCTCCACGGGCATGTCGAACATATCGAAAAGCGTTATCCTGTTGTGCTTCGCGAATATGAAGAAAAACTTCGTGGGAAACTTGCCGTTCTGATTGATGAGGGACAGATCGACGAGGGGAGACTGGCCGCTGAAATCATTTTAACGGCAGACAAATTGTGTACAGATGAAGAGTTGGTAAGGCTTGAGAGTCATATCGGCCATATGCGTGAAACGCTTGACCTTCAGGGAGAGATCGGAAAGAAACTGGATTTTCTGGCTCAGGAGATGAACCGGGAGTCCAATACGATCCTTTCCAAGACAAACGATGCCGAGACGGCTGAACACGCCATTGCCCTTAAGACAATCGTTGAAAAAATAAGAGAACAGATACAAAACATCGAGTAATAGAAGGATAAATGATGATGAAAGAAAAAGGAGTATTAGCCGTTGTCTCTGGTTTTTCAGGGGCAGGCAAGGGAACGATCGTTTCGAAACTGATTAACAATTATGACGGATATGCTCTGTCGATTTCGGCCACTACGCGCGCTCCAAGAGAGGGAGAGGTAGACGGTGTCCACTATTTCTACAAAGAACATGAAGAGTTCGAGAAGATGATCGAACAGGATGAGCTGTATGAATATGCCCGCTACCTGGATAATTACTACGGAACGCCTAAGGCGTTCGTCAGGGAACAGATCGCTTCGGGCAAAGATGTCATATTGGAAATTGACGTGCAGGGTGCACTTCAGATCAAAAAGAAATATCCCGGCGTTCTTCTGGTTTTCGTGACGCCGCCGTCTATCGAAGAACTCAGCAGACGCCTGCGCGGCAGAGGAACCGAAACAGAAGAACAGATCCAGGGAAGACTGGACAGAGCTCGTGACGAAGCTGTTTATATGGATGAGTATGATTTTATCCTGATTGTGGAAGATCCTGAAACAGGCACCAGGAAACTTCATGATCTGATCCAGGCAGTTCATTGCAGACCGAGCATGAAAAAAGCATTTATCAGCGACATAAGAGCGCAGTTAGATACAGAAAGAGGTGAATGAGTATGATGCATCCTTCTTATTCAGAGTTGATGGATATTATCAACCAGGAATCAGAATCCGAAGAGAATCAGGTTGTTAACAGCCGTTATGCTGTCGTTATGGCAACTGCAAAGAGAGCCCGCGAGATCGTGAACGGGCAGCCGGCTGCTGTTGATATGCAGGAGGGCGATAAGCCGCTTTCGGTCGCAGTCGAGGAGATCGAAGAGGGCAAAATGAAGATCGTTAAAAACGAAGAATGAGGCTTTATTTCATATCTCTCGGATGCGACAAAAACCTCGTTGATTCCAAGAGATTGATCCGTGTTTTTTCGGAGCATGGCCATACGGTCGTCGATGATGTCAAATCGGCAGATGCTGCCATTATCAATACATGCTGTTTTATTCAGAGCGCTACGGAAGAAAGCATAGCTGCCGTTCTTGAGATGGCTGCGGAAAAAGAAGCCGGCAATCTGAAAGCTGTCGTTGTGGCAGGCTGTATGGCAGAAAGATACCGTGACCAGATTCATGACGAATTACCGGAAGTAGATGCGTTGATCGACACACATTCGATCGAGGATGCGGCACGTATACTTGAGGAGATCGAGTCGCTGGATGGTCTGGATCAAGATAATCAAAGCAGAGTTCCCGCAGCAGCGATCCTGACACCGGGGTATTACGGATATCTCAAAATTGCTGACGGTTGCGACAAACACTGCACCTACTGTGTGATACCATCTATCCGCGGTTCATACAAAAGTGTACCGATCGATGAGCTGATCGAAGAAGCGCATGAAATGGCCGCTGACGGCGTGAGAGAACTGATCCTTGTGGCGCAGGAAACAACACTTTACGGTCAGGATCTGTACGGCAGTAAAAAGCTTCCTGAATTACTTGAAAAGCTTTGCGCTATCGAAGGTATTGAATGGATCAGGCTGCTTTACTGTTATCCGGAAGAGATCACGGATGAGCTGATCGCATGCATGGCGGCACATCCGAAGGTCTGTCATTATATTGATATGCCGATTCAGCACGCAGATGACCGTGTCCTGCATCAGATGGGCCGCAGAACAAATCAAAAGCAGATTCGGGACATTGTACGCAAACTGCGTACTGCTATGCCCGATATTGCGATCCGCACAACTTTTATCAGCGGTTTTCCGTCCGAGACGGAGGACGAACACGCGGAAAACTGTCGTTTTATCCGCGAGATGCAGTTTGATCGTGTCGGGATCTTCACCTATTCGCGTGAGGAAGGTACGGCGGCCGCTGTTATGAGTGATCAGATTCCGGAGACCGTTAAGGAATCAAGAAGAAAAGAACTCTATGAAATTCAGCAGGAAGTCGTTTTCTCGCGGAACGAAACACTCATCGGAAGTGAAGAAGATGTCCTGATCGAAGGAGCTCTCACAGATGATCCGGGTGTTTATGCCGGAAGATCTTACCGCGATGCGCCTCAGGTGGACGGCCTTGTGTTTGTGCAGAGCGAGGAACCGCTGCAGAGCGGAGATATCATACCGGTCAGAATTACCGGAGCATCCGGTTACGATTTAACTGGTGTTCACATCGCCTGAAAGGAGTCAAAAGAAAAAGATGAAAAAGATCAATATGAATTTGCCAAACAAGCTGACTATGCTGCGTATACTCATGATTCCGTTTTTTGTACTTTTCATGTTGGCTCCGTTTGCGCAGAACAGGGCAGGAAGTATCGTTGCTTTTATCCTGTTTGTTGCCGCAAGCCTGACAGACACTTTTGACGGAATGATCGCCAGGCGTAATAATCTGGTGACGAATTTCGGAAAGCTGATGGATCCTCTGGCTGACAAGCTCCTTGTCTGCTCGGCGCTCATTTGTTTTGTAGCACTGGACAGACTGCCGGCATGGATCGTGATCATTATCATTGCACGTGAGTTCATAATCAGCGGTTTCAGACTGATCGCCGCTGAGCAGGGTGTCGTGATCGCAGCTAATTACTGGGGTAAGTTTAAGACTGTCTCACAGATGGTGATGACAGCGCTCCTGATCCTGCATCTTGGCGACACTCATCATACTTTCCGTGTCATTGAGATCATCTTTATCTGTCTTGCGACTATTCTGACGGTTGTGTCGCTGGCTGATTATATCTGGAAGAACCGCGACCTCATCCTGTCGGGCGGTATCTGATGATGGATGTTTTCAAACTGGTAGAACTACTTCATAAAAAGCATTTGTTTCTGTCGACAGCCGAGTCTTGTACCGGCGGACTTTTGGCAGGCAAGCTGATTGAGGTTCCCGGAGCTTCAGATGTATATTCTGAAGGGTTTATCACATACTCTAACCGTGCTAAAGAAGAACGCCTGGGTGTATTGGAAACCACTTTGAAGGCTCATGGAGCCGTAAGTGCGGAATGTGCTGTTGAAATGGCCCGGGGAGCGGCAAGGGTCAGTCATTCTGATATCGGATTATCGACGACCGGAATTGCCGGCCCCGGAGGCGGATCTGCCGACAAA
>JAEEGL012910152.1_pt1 | contig 11328 bp, 10 predicted proteins | sample 9134231 | NCBI WGS metagenome assembly JAEEGL01 (sample SAMN16246548, study PRJNA631951) | gut metagenome | biome: gut microbiome; feature: rumen; material: fiber-attached | host: Bos | place: Iran: Karaj | collected 2018-10
GGAAGACATCTGCCGCATGGACTGGAACACGGTGACATCCATGTCGATTGTTACCGGCGAGGGAGAAAGGAATATTTCTTTTGATGCCGCGGCAGACAGTGCGGAAGGCAGAAAATATAAATATACCGAAAACGGCAGGGAGCTGGATTATGATACTGTCACTCAGATCCGGGAGATGATCGATAAAATGACGCCTTACCGGCAGATAGAAGAGGGATCGGCGGAGCTGTCCGGTGAACCGTTTCTCAGAATAACGTTTAACAGAAATACAAAGGATTTTAGCCGGATGGACCTGGAATTCTTCCGCTATAATGACAACTACTGTCTGGTACGCTTTAACGGGGAGACGAGGCAATTGATCAGCCTTCATGCCCCGGAGGCGGTTATCCGTCTGAATGAGCGCCTGCAATAGAAAAAGAATACAAATAATTGGCGCGCAAATTATGCAAAATGACAATTTCATTCCCGTGAGCAGGTATGGCGATTGAAATAATAAAGCATTTTTAGTATAATATTCACGTTACTATTATTTTGAACGAGGAAATATTGTTTCCTCCGTTTTTAAGAAGGGAGAATTTATGAAAAAACAGATTTCACTTGTTCTTGCAGCAGTGCTGACAGCAAGTGCACTGGCAGCATGCGGCGGCTCCAACCAGCCCGCAGCTACCACTGCAGCAGCGGCTCCGGCAGCCACCACCGCAGCAGCGGCAGCAGAGACCAAGGCAGCAGAGACCCAGGCAGCGGCAGCAGAGACCCAGGCTGCAACAGCTGAGGCACCCAGCGGCAAGACTGATATTAAGATGATCAGCCTTGTTGAGCCCGAGTCTTTCTTCCCGGGCAACGGCGCAGTTTCAATTGCCCATATGTGTCAGTGTAACTTCTATGACACTCTGGTAATGGAAACAAACGGCGACCGTTTCAACCTGGTACCCGGCCTTGCTACTGACTGGGAGTATTCCGAGGACGGATGCACCCTGACCTTTACGATCCGTGAAGGCGTCAAGTTCCATGACGGCACCGTTATGACGGCTGACGACGTGCTCTTCTCACTGGAGAAAGCTGCAGAAGGCCCCTACAACGCAGATGCAGCACTGCTGATCGATCATTTCGAGAAGGTTGATGACCAGCACGTATCCGTTACCACAAAGTATGCTTACAAGCCCTTCCTGCAGGTTCTTTCCATGCCGTCCTTCGGTATTTTCAGCAAGGCATGGTATGAGAAGTGTGAAGCAGACGGCACCAACATCGCACGTGCTGAGTGCGGTACCGGCCCCTATGTATTCACTGACTGGAAGTCCGGCGACTATGTCCAGATGAAGGCATTCGAGGATTACTGGCAGGGCGCTCCTGCGATCAAGGACGTTACCATCAAGATCATGAACGACGGCCAGACCGCAGCTCTTGCAATGCAGTCCGGCGAGGCTGACCTTTTCTTCGGCCTTGATACTGCAGACTATGATACCATGAAGGCTACCCCCGGCGTCGTTATCTGGGAGCCGCTTTCCAACGGTACTCACTTCCTTGCCTGCAACAGCGGCGAAGGTTATTTCTTCCATGACAACAAGGATGCCCGTAAGGCTGTACAGGCTGCCCTGAACCGTGACGAGATCAACCTCGGCGGTCTGGACGGCACAGGTAAAGTTAATCCTTATCCGGTCAATGAGGCGCACTTCGGTTGGGATCCCGACTGGCAGCCCAGCCCGTTCGATCTTGACAAGGCGAAGGAACTTCTTGCTGGAACCGGTTATGACGGCAAGGCTGTAACCTATAAGGCAGCTAACTCCTCCTGGTATCAGAACCCCGCACAGGTTATGGCTGAAGAGATGCGTAAGGCAGGCTTCAACGTTGACTTCCAGGTTATGGAAAGAGGCGCTTGGGAAGACGATGTTGACTCCGCAGGACATTCCGATATCTGGAACTACATGACCTGGGGCCAGTTCCCGGATGCTGATGCTGACCTTTACAGCTTCCTGCATACCAGCAACCAGGGTGTTGCTTTCGGCAACATGTTCTATGCCGGAAACGAAGAGTGTGATGCTGCTCTGGACGGCGGCAGATACTCCATCGATGATGCAGAGCGTATGGACTACTACCGTCAGGTAGCAGACATCAACGATGAGGAAGCATGGATGTTCTTCATCATGAGTGGTGTTAACTATGTTGTCGGTACTGACCAGCTCAAGGGCTTTGCTCCTCACGCAGCTCAGTTCTATCACTTCAACAACTGGAGTTTCTGATTATCGGATCATTAGGTAGTTTCAGAGCATGAGTTAATGCATGGGGCTGCGAAATCTTTTTCGCAGCTCCATTCTTTTAGAAAGGTAAGGAAACTATATGGCAAAAATGATAGGAAGACGTCTGCTAATGCTGATTCCGGTATTGCTGGGCGTTTCGATTATTATCTATTCTATCATGAGTCTGACGCCGGGTGATGCGGCAACCCTGATGCTGGGCGACGCTGCCAGTGCGGAATCCGTAGCCAAACTGCGGGCGGAACTTGGATTGGACGGCGGTTTTGTAGAAAGATATGTCCGCTGGCTTACCGGCGTTCTGACCGGAGATTTCGGTATTTCCTACAAATCCCGCAACCCGGTATTCATGGAAGTTTTCCAGAGATTCCCGAATACGGTTAAGCTGGCGCTCACTGCAATCGCTATTTCTTCGATCTTTGGTGTTCTGTTTGGAATTCTGTCAGCTGTCAAACAGTACACTTTAATTGATAACATCGTTGTGGCGGGCACCCTGCTGCTGAGCTCCGTTCCGGATTTCTGGCTTGGCCTCATGATGATTCTGCTTTTTGCAGTCAAGTTAAAGTGGCTTCCCCTGAGCGGTACGGACCATTGGTATAACTTTATCATGCCGGGTATAGCGGCTGCGTCGCACTATCTGGCGAATACGATACGTATGACGAGAACCTCGATGCTGGACGTCATACGTGCGGATTATGTACGAACTGCAAGAGCCAAGGGCTGTGCGGAGCGTACGGTTATTTTCCAGCATGCCCTGAGGAATGCGCTGCTTCCCGTTGTTACTCTGATCGGCGTCAATATGGGATGGCAGCTGGGCGGCACCGTCATTACGGAGCAGGTATTTGCCATCCCCGGCATGGGCTCCCTGATGATTCAGTCGATCCGTCAGAAAGATACGCCGGTAGTACTTGGCGCACTGGTATTCGTAGCACTGCTGTCCAGTCTGATCAACCTGGCAACAGACGTATTGTATGCGTATATTGATCCGCGTATCAAGTCGCAGTATGTCAAAGCGAAGTAAGGAGGAAATGAATTATGAGTGAAACAACAAATAAGACAATTTCCGACGCGGAACGTGCTGCGAGAAGAGCCAAGTACAAGAAGAAATCCGAACTGAAAATTGTCTGGAGACAGTTTAAAAAGAATAAGCTTGCTTTATTCGGACTTATCCTTATCGCGATCATGGTGGTGGCAGCCTTTGCCGCACCGCTGTTCATCGATTTTGAGACAGACGTTATCGAGCAGCATGTCCTTGACAGACTGCAGGGTCCGAGTTCCGAGCATCTTCTGGGTACGGATGCTTACGGACGTGATATCCTTTCGAGACTTCTTTGGGCAGCCCGTGTATCCATGTTTACCGGTTTCACGGTCATTGCCATCGGTATCGTGGGCGGCATGATCCTTGGCGCGACCGCTGGTTATCTCGGCGGTGTCGTGGACAACCTGATCATGCGTTTCATCGATATCTTCCTGGCGATCCCGTTCACCCTGATGGCGATTTCCATCGTAGCTACGCTGGGCAACAGCATTCCGAACCTGATCCTGGCACTGAGCCTTGCACTGATTCCCAAGTTCACCCGTATTATCCGTTCTTCGGTCATCGGTCTGAAGGGACAGGAATTCATCGAGGCAGCCAAGCTCTGCGGCGCCAGCGGCCCGGTAATTGTATTGAAGCATATTATTCCCAACGCACTGGGACCCATTATCGTTGAGGCAACCCTCGCCGTCGCAAGAACCATTATCGATATTGCCGGCCTGAGCTTCATCGGACTGGGTATTCAGCCGCCGAACCCGGAGTGGGGCGCGATGCTGTCTGAAGCAAGAAAGTACATGATCCAGTATCCGTATCTGATCATGTCTCCCGGTATCGCCATCATTCTGACTGCAGGTTCTCTGACCCTGATCGGTGACGGTCTCCGCGACGCTCTCGATCCCAAGATGAGAAACTGATGAGGAGGACTGACCATGGCTGAAAAATTATTGGAAATCAAAAATCTGCATGTTATTTACAAAACAGATGATGCCACTGTACGTGCTGTCAATGGTTTGGACCTTACAGTCAATAAGGGAAGCACCCTGGGTCTGGTAGGAGAGACCGGCGCAGGAAAGACAACTACCTGTCTTTCCATTCTGCGTCTGCTTCCGGACAGAGTGGGTGAAATCACTGAAGGAACGATTGAGTATAACGGAGAGGATCTGCTGAAGGCTTCCGAAGAAAGAATGCGGGAAATCCGCGGTTCGGAAATCTCCATGATCTTCCAGGATCCGATGACAGCGCTGAACCCGGTATTCACCGTAGGCGACCAGATCGGCGAGGTCGTTAAGCTGCACAACCCGAAATTCACCAACGAGGATGTAATCGACAGAGTCGAAACCATGTTCAAGCTGGTCGGACTTCCTCCGGAGAGACGTGTGGAATATCCGCACCAGTTCTCCGGCGGTATGAAGCAGCGTATCGTCATCGCAATGGCGCTTGCCTGCGAGCCTCTGCTGCTGCTGGCGGACGAGCCCACAACCGCTTTGGACGTGACTATCCAGGCACAGGTGCTGAGATTGATGAAGGATCTGAAGCAGAAGCTGCAGACGGCAATGATCCTGGTGACCCATGACCTGGGTGTTGTGGCACAGACCTGTGATGAAGTCGCCATTATGTATGCGGGCGAGATCATTGAGTCCGGCACACTGGCAGACGTGTTTGACGGAGAAAAGCATCATCCGTATACGGTAGGCCTGTTCGGCTCCATTCCGGACATCCATTCCGAGGCTGACAGACTGAAGCCCATTATGGGCCTGATGCCGGATCCCGCCAACCTTCCGGAAGGCTGCCGCTTTAATCCGAGATGCACGCATTGCATGGATATCTGTAAGACAGAGGCACCCGCGGTTTATAAGAACGGAACACATGAGATCAGGTGCCACCTGTTCGCAAATCAATAATAGGAGTGTAGCATATGTCAGATGTATTAATCGAAACTCACGGACTTAAAAAGTATTTTAAGACACCCCGGGGACTGCTGCACGCTGTAGATAATGTGAATATCCGTATCAACCGCGGACAGACACTGGGTGTCGTCGGAGAGTCAGGATGCGGCAAATCCACACTGGGCAGAGTTCTGCTCCGGCTGCTGGAATCCACAGAAGGCGAGATTCTTTTTGAAGGCAAGGACGTTGTTAAATTCAACGCGCATGAGATGACGGAGTACAGGAAAGAGGCACAGATGATTTTCCAGGATCCGTATTCATCCATCAATCCGCGTATGACAGTAAGTCAGACGATCTCCGAGCCGATGGAGCATTTCCATACATTCGCAAAAAAGGAAGACCGTGAAGACAGAGTGTATGAGCTGATGGAAACGGTCGGCCTGGCGGAGCGTTTTGTAAATGCTTTCCCGCATGAGCTGGACGGCGGACGCCGTCAGCGTATCGGCGTCGCACGTGCCCTGGCGCTGAATCCGAAGTTTATCGTCTGTGATGAGCCGGTATCCGCGCTGGACGTATCTATCCAGGCACAGATCCTGAACCTGCTGATGGACCTGCAGGATGACAAGGGACTGACCTACATGTTCATTACCCATGACCTGTCGGTCGTTAAGCACATCAGTGATGAAATCGCCGTGCTTTACCTTGGAGAATGTGTAGAGCGTGCTCCTTCCAACGAGCTGTTCCTGCATCCCACTCATCCTTATACACAGGCTCTGCTGAAAGCAATTCCGGTGCCGAGCATTCACCACAAGATGTCGGAAGAAGACATTATTAAGGGTGAAGTTACCAGCCCTGTGAATCCGAAGCCCGGCTGCCGCTTTGCGGCAAGATGTCCCTATGTGAAGCCTGAATGCACTACGCATCAGCTGCAACTGAAGGAAATCAGCAAGGATCATTTTGTAGCATGTACATTGTACGAATAAGCAGTAACTGAAACATGGCCGGGATCCGGAATGGCTTAATGCGACTCCGGGTCCCGGTTGTTTCATGTTATACCATTTTCAGGCGATTGTATTTATGAAAGAAGTATTCGGTACAGAATTAACTGTCCTGCAGAAAATCAGGCAGCATGCCCGGCGCCAGATGCTTTCCAGGGAAACTCTGGAAACTGTGATCGTGGCAGGGCTGACAATATATATGGTGTTTCTCTACACGGTAAAACAGTACCCGCTCCGTATCTACAGCATTATTCTGCTGACATTCTTCGTGGGAATCCTGGCTTTTGGCATGTATGAGACCATCCCGGCCATCATCATGTATTTCCGGCCGTTTTCTTCGGGCGCTTTCCGGATGAAAGCCTCAGAGGAGGAAAAGCAGAAAATCTGCGAAGACATCGACGAGGCGGTACGCAAGAAGAACTGCTGCCAGCTGACGGATATTCTTTTTACGGATAAATATGCCCTGCTGGAAGGAGAGAGAAATATTGAAGTGATCCGGCTTGGGGACATGGTCCGTCTGGAGAAAAAGGAGTATCCTTTCCGGCAGAAGTACAAAGGCCGGTTTTTCCTGACCTTTGTGGACGGAAACGGCGGCAGGCATGAACTGGACATCCGCAATGGAAAAAACTATAACCCGGTTCGGCAGACCAGCAGGATTCTTGAATATATACGTGCACATCATCCCGGGATAGCCATGGAGCTTACACCGATGGATCTGGAACGTATCAGTGCCATGCTGGAGGAGGACAAAAAAATAAAGGGATGATATCCGTCCGGCCAGAAAAAATAAGTATAAATGACAGAAAAAACAAAGCATGAAAAGTCAAGCCCTGTTACAATTAAAAAGTTGTACAAAGAAAAATACCGAAATACTGACCGCTTTCGGTCAATATTTATGAAAATTACACAATGACTTATTAATACTTGAAAAAACATTTTGTATGTTTTAAATAGAAGGTGCAACCAAAACTCTTATCATGAAGAAGGAGGCAATACACATGAAATGTATGCACACCAGACTGCCGGACTACTACGCAAAGGTAGAAGCAGCAGCCAAGAGACTCCGTCCGGAGACCAAGTTCAGCATCAGCGGCATGGAGAACGTGGAGACCGCGAAGCTGGCATCCTTAAGATGCGGAAGAATCGAGCAGGAGATCGTGCAGGTAACGGAAGACCCGGAGATCGCAGAGATTGAGATCAAGATGGTACCGTTCAATCCCGAAGAGGCATATTCCGTAGTCATTAAGGGAAAGAGGGCGGACGGCAGCTGCAAGAAGGCAGTGCTGGACAACATGTACGCAACCATCCCGTCAGTAGAGTATTATCTGTTTGACGCCGAGGAGATCGATGACAGAAGATCCGGCAGCAGACAGTACGATGTATAAGGAAGGGGGCCTACAGATGAAATTCAGATATCGTATGATTCCGAAGGGCGCTGCGGACGGCGTGGTACCGTTAAATGTAGTATTTATTGACCAGGCGGACGCGAAGGCGTGCGGACTTACGGATGCGGACGCAGTAAAGCTGGTGGCAAAGGACCTGGGGAAGGACTGCGCGGCAGTGAACGTGATGGATAAGAACGGCGTGTCCGTATCCTCCGACGGCATCATGAACCCGATCGCAGTGACGACAGTGGCAGCGGTAGACCACGGGATGGTGAACCCGTCGTTTGGCTGCATGCCGCTTTCAGAGATCCCGATGTACGAGACGATGATGAAGGACGAGCCGCACATGAGGCAGTGGCTGACGGACAAGTTTGCCGGGAAGCCGCTGCACAGGGGCCCGAACAAGCAGGACCTTGGCGAGAGAACAGGCCATAACGAGTACATGGCAACGACGGGGCGCATCGCGAACAACAACTCCGGCTCGGAGTTCTTCAACGTCATCGAGATGACAGAGATCCTGGCGCTGATGGCAGGCCAGGTGGAGATCATGAACGACGGCGAGGTAATCATCGGCGTGGCAGGCCCGTATGTATCGGTAGGTATCGGCATGGTGGTATCAGAGCGCTGGGGCAGAATCTTCGGCGGGACGAACCTTGGCGGCTACAAGCCGGGCGCAACGGCACACTGCTCCGGAGAGTATGCAAAGACCGTGAAGTCAGACTATCCGGTAATTGCAGCACCGAAGCCGAAGTTCATGGAGACGATGCTGGACGCGCTGGATATCGGCCTGGTACCCGGCAGGGAGCTTGGCGCATCGCCGTCACTGGTATGCGTAGCGCATGCATACGGCAAGGAGATCGCATTCGACCGGATCACGCCTGCAGCATGGGTAGAGCTGGAGAGTGTCGGCATCACGAAGGAAGCGCTGATGAAGCCTGTGGAGAAGCCCTACACGAGAGAAGAGATGATCGCGCATGCAGAAGAGATCATCCCCGGCATCGTGAACCCGAAGGCTTACAAGGTTTCCGAGCTTGTCGAGTGGCACGAGATCGAAATCTGATCCCGGCAACCGTGAAAACATAAAAAATCCGCAGAGCGAAAAGCCCCGGAATGCTGAATGACTACATCGTATAGGAGAAAAAGATTATGTCGATGGATGCAAGAAAGCTGGCAGAAGGTGTAGAAATTAAACCGTTTGTTCTGGGAACCAATGTGATCGGATGGACGATCGATGAAGATATGAGCTTCAGGATCCTGGACCGGTTTGTGGATTATGGGTTTGACGCAATCGACACTGCCGAATCCTACAGTGACTGGATTCCCGGACACGTAGGCGGCGAGTCGGAACGCGCCATCGGAAAATGGATGAAGAATCGTCCGGGCATGCGTCAGAAGGTGAAGATTATTGATAAGGTTGGCTGGATTGATACCTGTGACGGTTCTTTCCTTGGCCATGCCGACAAAAAGTATATCATTTCCCACTGTGATGCAGCTCTCCAGAAACTGGGCACGGACTATATCGATGCTCTCCTGGTACATGCGCCGGATCCGCTGACACCTGTCGACGAATCCATTGAAGCCCTGGAATACCTGAAACAGCAGGGCAAGATCTTAAGCTACGGCTGTTCCAACTATGATGGCAAGCAGCTGCGGAACGCACTGACGGTAAGCCAGAAAAAGGGCGTTCCGATGTACCAGATCATCGAGCCCTGCTTTAACCTGGTGGACCGCGAGGACTATGAACGCAATCTGCGTCCTACGATCGAAGAAGCCGGGATGAGCGTAGTTACCTTCTACAGCCTTGCAGGCGGATTCCTGACCGGCCTTTACAAGAAGCCGGAGGATCTGACCAGAGAAAATCCGCGGTATAGAATTCTTTCCCATTACTGCACAGAGCGTAACTTTAAGATCATCAGCATTCTGGACAGAGCAGCAACCGATCTGGGCGTGAATGACCAGGAAGTGGCCCTTGCATGGCATATGCAGGCCCGTTCCATCACCGCACCGATTTCCAGTGCGATTGAGGAATCGCATGTGGACAGCTTCTATAAGGCGGCAACGCTGGAGCTTCCGCAGGATGTGATAGAGGAACTGGACAAGGCCAGCGAGTACTGATGGGGAGAGGACAATGATTACAAAAGGTGCGGCATTAAAGCTGCATAATGGCGTGGAGCTGCCCCAGGTGGGCTTAGGTGTTTACAAGCTTGGGGATAAGACCGTTTCCTCTGTTCATGCAGCGATTGCGGCAGGCTATAAGAGTATTGATACAGCGACCCGTTACCAGAATGAAGACCTGGTTGGCGAAGCTGTCAGAACCTGCGGCAAGCCAAGAAGTGAAGTGTTTGTAACCACCAAGGTATGGAACGACGCGCAGAGGGAACACCGCCAGAGACAGGCGTTTGAGGATTCTCTCCGTGTGCTGGACATCGAATACATTGACATGTATATGGTGCACTGGGCTATCGAAGGATGTTACCCGGAAACCTGGAAGATTCTTGAACAGCTGTACGAGGAGAAACTGGTACGCGCCATCGGCGTCTGTAACTTTGAAATCCATCACCTGGAAGAACTGTCAAAGCATGCCAACATTATGCCTATGGTCAACCAGATAGAGATCCACCCGAAGAATACGAGGAAGGATCTGATCCGGTATTGCCAGGAAAAGGGGATTGTATGTGAAGCATGGGCTCCATTGGGGTCCGGAACAGTTCTGGAAGAGCCTGTACTTGCGGAGCTTGCTGCAAAATATGCCAAGACACCTGCACAGGTAATTCTTCGCTGGGATCTGCAGAACGGTCTTGCAGTCATCCCGAGATCTTCCAATCCGGAAAGGATCGCCCAGAACATTGATCTCTATGACTTTGCGCTGAGCGAAGAGGATATGGCAAAGATCGATGCGCTGAACGAAAACTGGATCAATCCCCTTTCCGGAGGCGATCCGAATAATGTTACTTTCTAAGGGGACCGCAGCATCCGTATGAGCAGTCCCCGGAACAACTGAAAATGCAGTTCTCCCCTGAGGAAACGGCCTGTTTGTAAGGTTTAACCAAAGCGGGGAGAACTGCTTTTGCAGTTTTAGAGAGATATTACCGGGAGTTATACCCGGCATATAACAAATCATAAAGTAACGAAAGGAGAACTTATGTCAACTTCTACAAGACTGGTCGAAGGCGTGAAGATCCCGAAGTTCGTCAGAGTGAAGCAGTATTTTCCGCATAATGAGATGAATGCAGACCAGATCAGGGAATGCATTGCAGAAAATTTTGCAAGGCCGGAGATTAAAGAAAAAATAAAACCGGGCATGAGCATCTGCATTACCGCAGGCAGCCGCGGCGTCGCCAATATTGACACGATCATCCGCGCTGTTGTGGACAATGTCAAGGCGCTGGGCGGCCATCCTTTCATTATTCCGGCCATGGGTTCCCACGGCGGCGCTACTGCTGAGGGGCAGAAGGAAATCCTTACAAGCTACAACATTACGGAAGAGTCCATGGGCTGCCCGGTGCGTGCCACCATGGAGACAGTAAAGATAGGTTTTGCTGAGGAAATCGGAGAAGAAGTCCAGATTGACAGATATGCCTATGAAGCGGACGGCATCATTGTACTGAACCGCATTAAGGCGCATACCGGATTTAAAGGCCATCTGGAAAGCGGTCTGATGAAGATGATGACCATTGGCCTCGGCAAGCAGGCAGGTGCCTATGTGGCACATAAATGCGGCGATGACGCAATGCCGGAAAGACTGGATGCCATCGGCAGGGAAGTAATCCGTAA
>JAEEGL013347054.1_pt1 | contig 11328 bp, 7 predicted proteins | sample 9134231 | NCBI WGS metagenome assembly JAEEGL01 (sample SAMN16246548, study PRJNA631951) | gut metagenome | biome: gut microbiome; feature: rumen; material: fiber-attached | host: Bos | place: Iran: Karaj | collected 2018-10
CGGTTCACGGAGATACCAGCGATCTTGAACTCACTGATTATCTGCCGAGTGTAGATCTGGATAAGATCCCGCAGCCGGTAATTGAAGGCGACGGAGGAATCGGAGTGATGAAAGTCGGCCCAGTCGCAATTCCGATTGTCCCGAATCTTCCAGTTGTTCAAGGCCTGACAACATCAGGAATCGAAAACGGTAAGATTTTGTTGAAATCGGATAGGGCTTGTGAGTACAAGGTTTTTGTGCAGAATTTGCTCGCCCAGAACGCTGTCGTAGATGGAGCGATTGAACTCAAGCGACTGCCGAGGCTGAAAGGTCGCAGTTGGCTGAGGGTTTTCGCAAGCGACGGAAATGTCGTGATGAATGATTTGCTGATTCCACTTCAGAATGGTAAGCCGGTACTGGATGCTTCTCGACTGAATAGACACGACCCTCAGGCGCAGGTGCTTTATAGCATTCTTGTCGACAGGTTCTTTGACGGTAATACCTCGAATGACGCTCCGCTCAACAGACCGGATGTAGATCCTCGCGTGGACTATCAGGGCGGTGATCTTAAGGGAATTACGCTGAAAATAGAAGAAGGATTCTTCGATACTCTAGGAGTTAACACCCTCTGGATTTCGCCTATTACTCAGAACCCTGAGGATGCTTGGGGGCAGTACCCGGATCCGAAGACCAAGTTCTCTGGCTATCACGGCTACTGGCCTATTTATAATACCAGGATCGACCACCGTATGGGAACGGATGCCGAGTTGCGTGAACTGCTCAAGACCGCCCACGAACACGATATCAACGTCATCCTGGACTATGTCGCTAACCATATGCACATCAACTCGCCCACGCTTAAGGAACACCCGGATTGGGTAACAGACAGCCTTCTGGCGGATGGTCGAAGGAACTTCGAACTATGGGACGAAGCAAGGTTGACGACTTGGTTTGACCGGCATATCCCTACACTCGATTTGGAGCGAGAGGACATCTGCGAGGCGATGACAGATACGGCTCTGTTCTGGATTGAGAACTACGATTTCGATGGCTATCGTCACGATGCGTGCAAACATATTCCGCTGAACTACTGGCGTATGTTTACCCGCAAGATGAAGACCCGTTACCCGAACCGTCCGCTCTGGATGATAGGGGAAACTTATGGCAGCAATGAGCTGGTGAGTTCGTACGTTAAGACAGGAATGTTGAACGCACAGTTTGACTTCAGCGTGTATCATACGATGACCGATGTTCTTTACTGGCCTGGTGCTTCGATGACTAGGGTAGCTCAGACTATCGACGAATCTCTGGCTTGTTATGGAGCACATCATACGATGGGGAATATCTCCGGTAATCACGACAAGACTCGTTTCATTTCCCTGGCAGGTGGAGCTATCCGCTGGGAAGAGGATGGAAAGTATGCCGGTTGGCACCGCGATATCGGCGTTACTGCAGACGGCAATCCTGAGCGTGAGTTGATCGCCTTCAAAAAAGCTTTGCTTCTTGAAGTCCTGAATATGACTATCCCTGGTGTTCCTTGTATCTATCAGGGCGACGAATATGGCCAGCCTGGCGGAAATGATCCGGATAACAGGAGGATGATGAGGTTCAGCGGACTGAATGCGAACGAACAGTGGATGAGGAGCGAGGTTGAGAAGTTGATCGGCGTTCGCAGGTCTTCAATGCCGCTGCTTTACGGTGACTACAAGTTGCTTTATGTTGATGATAACGCGCTCGTTTATGAGCGAAATTATATGGGCGAAAAGGTTGTTGTCGGACTGAATAACAGCCCGAAGCCTTTCGCGAAAGATGGAATTGAAATAGAACCCTACGGATATGTTCTCATTGATTAAGTTACCCTATGCGCTCGACGCTCTTGAGCCGGTGATTAGCGCTAAGACATTGGAATTTCACCATGGCAAGCATCTGCAGGCTTATGTGGATAACCTGAATAAGCTGCTTCCTGGCAGCGGACTGGAAGGATTGAGCCTCGAAGAAATCATCAAGAATGCTAAAGGCGGGTTGTTTAACAATGCCGGCCAGGTGTTGAATCACGAGATGTACTTCACACAGTTCACTCCTGTCGGTACGTCATTGCCGGCTCCGACCGGCAATCTTGCCGCCCAGATTGAAAAGCAATGGGGAAGTCTTGATGCTTTCAAAGCCGACTTCGAAGCGAAAGGTGTAGGTCTCTTCGGCTCGGGCTGGGTCTGGCTCCAGGCAGACGCCAACGGCGAGTTGTCGATAGGGCAGTATGCCAACGCTGACAACCCTGTTGCTAACGGACTGAAGCCCCTTCTGACCTTCGATGTCTGGGAACACGCCTACTACCTTGACTACCAGAACCGCCGTGCCGCGCATCTCCACGAATTATGGAAGCTCGTGGACTGGAATGTCGTGCAGCAGAGATATCGTTGATTATAGGGGAGTTACGAGATATAAGGTCAAAATTTTTGACCTTAAACGTGTCGCCGAGAAACTCCTTGAGTTGGCCCAACAGATGCTGAAGTATCAGTATGGGGCTTATTTATTGAATATTGCACAGGTATAATAGAATAAAAGTAATTAAGATGGTAATTGATATCCAATTAAGAAAACGTGTTTGGGAGAAGGGGCAGAAAGTAGAAGGTTTTAATCCAGATTTATATCGCAAAGATCCTTGTGGAGCATGGATTATTTGGGATAAGTATGGAGTTCACGATAACATATACGGTTGGGACGTTGATCATATCTATCCTAAGTCGAAACTTGAAGAGAGAGGCGTTAGTTCTTTGTTAATTGATGATATTCGAAATCTTAGACCGATGCAATATGAGAATAATGCGAGTAAGAGTAGTGATTACCCATCGTATATGGCAGTGGTTACATCCGATGGGAATAAAAACATTAATAAAGAGTTACCATTAATAGTAAATGAGGCTACTCGCAACGAACTTTCTCAGTTATTTAATATTTAAACTATTGTGCTATGCTAAAACGCATTCGGATTGATAAACTATTTAATGTTTATACATATGATATTGATTTATCTAACCCAGATGGTTCGTTAGTGAAGTTTATAACTGCTCCAAATGGGTATGGGAAAACGACCATCTTAGAGTTGATTGATGCAACAATGCGGCAGTCATATGATGTAATGTTTGATATTCCGTTTTCTCGCTTTGATCTTTTTTTTGAAGATGATGAAACTACTCTTTTCTCATATTCTGTTGTACGCAAGGATATTTATTCTAGTTCCTCGGAATCAGATTTGGTCCAAGCAGTTAGTAAACAGTTGTTTATTAGATTAAAGCGAATCTTAGGTGGTGTAGAGTCATTATTGGGATATTATTCACTTGAGCAAAGTTCAAGCGGTAGTTTCATTATTAGGGGTAATACGAATGATATTCAAATGTTCTTTGTGTCAAGAACATGTTTTTATTTGACAGATGATAGATTACTTCGTCAGAAAAAAGATACTGGAGAAGGATTGTTAGATTTGGATGATACATCTATTTCTGCTTACCCTTCTTTTTTGAAGGAATTATTGAATAATCCTGAAAAATATTATGACAAAGAGAAATACGTAGAATGTTTCCAAGACATTATTAATCATTGTGAATTCGCTAATAAGCATTTGGAGATAGACAGGCGTTTTGGCTTCCGTTTCGTTTCGACTGATGAATTCCAAACTATTTTGTCTTTGGAGCAACTGTCTTCTGGTGAAAAGCATATTTTGATTCAGGTATTTGAATTGTTATTTATTGCGAAGTCGGGAACATTGGTTATGATTGACGAGCCAGAATTATCACTCCACATGATGTGGCAGATAAATTATTTGAAAATCCTTAACACTATTTCCAGCTTGCGTGGTTTTCAATGTATAGTTGCTACACATTCACCACAAATCTTTAATAGCTTGTGGAGTAAGACTATTGATTTATTCACCCTTTCTAATACTAGTGATAGTGATGCTTAGTTCGCTTAGAGATGCAGTTCTTGAACCGAAAGATACTAAGTCGGCCATAAAACAAGCCTTAAGATCGATCTCGGGAATTGGTACATCTTGGGTCGTGGTCGAATCTGAAGATGATGCCGCACTCTATTTTAGATTTATGCGTTCAGAATCGACAATTGTAAAAACTTCCAATGATGAGAAAGGACGTAAAGGCTGCTCCAATGTTGAGATTATCGTGAGAGAAATTAAGGACGAGGAACCTAAGGCGCATATTATGGGTATAAGAGATGCAGATTATACTCCATATGTGACGACTTATATTCAACCCGAGAATATCTTTTTGACAGATAGACGCGATTTGGAAATGCTTTTATTGGAGTCGCCATCCGTAATACAAAAACTGAAAGAATTGACGCCCTGTTTTGATGATGCTCTCGCCAAGAGTATCCCTATCTGCAGGATGTTTGGTTATTTGCGCATCTGTAATGAAGTGGAACAATTATCAGTTCGTTTTCACGAGCAACTGCGTCCCGCAAAGTATTGGGATTTTAAGACTCATACTATGAAACCTAATTGGGAGGAACTGTGCAAGGATTCTTTTATAAGTCTTACAAAAGGGAATTATTCACATTCGTCTTTTGATTCATTTATTACGAGTCATTCTCTTGAAAAAGAGGATGACTATGATGTTTGCAGAGGGCATGATGTTTTAAGCGTATTATCGCTTCATTTGATACAATCTTGTTATTCAGCAGATCATCTAATGGCAAAGATGATAGTCTCATATAGTTTAGATGATTTCAAAAGTACTAAACTGTACGCTAGCATAATAGATTGGCAAACGAGAGAAGGCGTTGTTGTCATAGACGATTAATGTCTTGTTATAAGGATGGATAATCTGCTCGTTTAATGGTGAATAAGGCCCTAATGGTCGTTGAAGGAGAACCAGCCTTCGATCTAACGATCTAAATAAATTAATAATTAATTAATGTTCACCTGGATAGACATAGCAAGCCTTGCCATTGGCGCTATCACTGCAACGTCATCAGCGTTGCAGCAGATAGTGCAGAAACACCCCGGCCTTTCCGACCGGGCACAGGAGCTCTATGCAGATGCCCTCAAAAAATGGTCTCCCAATAAGGAAATCAGGAAGCGCTGGACCAGCGAACTCCCGACAGTGCAAGCCTTGGCCAATTACCTCAACTCAAATCAGAGCATAGATCCCGAAATCAATTCCCTTCTCAAGATCTGGGTAGACAAACTTCTGGGCGATGACATCTGCGGACCGTTCTTGAGAGAAGCCCAGCAAACAGATGCTATCGAAAAGGGCATTAATACTATTCTGGTCACAATCAAAGCTCCGTATAACACCATCTACGAAGCCTCCTCCGCTCTCCGGTCATACTTCTCCGATATCGTACCCGGTTACCATATCAACCGCCAGGAAACCGACACCCTATATTGCTGGCTTTCCAAACAAACCGATACACAGGAAACCCCGGAGAGCCGCATCGCAGTCCTTCTCGCTGGTGCCGGCCTCGGGAAAACCGTCATCCTACATGACCTGCTGGTCAAGTTGGAAAAAGAAGGCACGCCCGTCCTTGGCATCAAGTCTGATATCATCTTCGATAGTTCAGATAGCACTATAGATAAAGCGCTCAACCTTGGTGCCCCGGTCGTAAGCGTTATAAAAGCAATCGCCCATGACCAAAAAGTAGTCATACTTATTGACCAGATAGACGCCCTCTCCGCTGTCCTTTCTGCCGACCGCCGCCCGTTGGTCTCCATTACTGCTTTCATCAATGAGATAACTCTCATTCCGAACGTCCGCGTCATCGTTTCCTGTAGACAGTATGACTTCGACTATGAGACTGCCTTTGCAAGATATCAGTGCTGCCAGAAAGTTAGAGTCCAGGAACTCACGGAAGATAATGTCGTCGATGCCCTCCATGCTGCGCGAATCAATAGCACACACATCAGCGACACAGTCAAAACTTTCCTGCGCTCCCCGCTAAACCTCTTCCTCTACTGCCGCCTGGCCGACCGCAGCAGGGTAAATGCAACCCCTACACTCCAGGAGCTCTACGGATCGCTCTGGCAGGAAATCATCATCGACAAAGCCGGCCACGACACCAGCTCCGTCGTAAAATGTCTGGATGAGATTACAACGGAGATGAGCCGCCGCCAAGTCCTGACCATCAATGCCGGCATTCTTCCAACAGAGAGCGCCCATCAGAGAGGATTCCTCATCTCAAACGCCTTCTTTAATGATGTTCGTAACAACAACATACAGTTTATTCACCAGACACTGTTTGAATATACAACCGCCAGGCTCTTTGTGGAGAAAGGCAGGTCTTTAGACAGCATCTTCCTTAACAAACATCAAGGCCTCTTCTTACGTCCACAGCTCAAACAAATCCTGGACTACCAGCGCAGTGTAGATCCGCAGACATATATAACCAACATTCGCGAAATCCTCTTCGCAAAAGATAGTCAGGGAAAAGACAAGTATCGCTATCAGCTCAAGCAACTGGTCATCACAACACTGGCATACTATCCCACCTTCCTGGAATCAGAAAAGGCAGTAGTCCGGCAGCTGCTCCAGGATCCGGATTTGAGTCCAGTCCTCCTCTCCGCCATCTCAACAGCCGATGGCATGGAACTGCTTTGGGAGTATATTTACGACAACGGCGGTGTACTCAAGGTAGACAGAGCATACATAAGGAGCTACCTCAACGCAATTTGTATCATCGGTAATACCGATATCCAGAAAGCGACAGAATACCTTACTCGTGTTTCTGTTGTTGCAAACGACACAGAACTTCGCCAATTGTTCGTATGGGCCATAGACTCCTTGCCGGTAGGGAAGCAGACCTCCTCCATGCTTTGGGACCTCATCAGGAATTATGGTGCCGAAGATGGAAAGATAGAAGTAAACAGCCTCCTTAACCGGCTCATCAAATATGACCCCAAGCCAGTAGGCGATTATCTCTTAGAACTCCTTAAAGAATACGTGAAGGCTAATGAGAATAAGTGGGCTTTAGATGTTCCTCATAACTACGAAACCATAGTTGAGAATATTCAAGAGGAAAACAAGGAAGCATTTCTTCCCATAGCCCTGGAAATGCTGGAGATCATACTGGATTCCTCCGAAGAATTCAAAGACGATGACATCCGTTCAGCCGCGGTCCTATTCCTTTACAACCGTCGTAACTCGCTTCATTTCGATGATTGGCTGCTTGGTAAACTGATGGATACCGTTGAGGAGATGGTAGAAAACAGAGACCCTCATATTGGCCAGCTACTAGATGAACTCGCAGCAACAAACATTGCCGCTAAACATATCATATCCCTAGCCGGTTGGCGCCGTGACGTGCCTCGCTACAAGGAGAAGATTTACAACTATCTCTCCGGAACTCTTGGAAAGAAGTTCCATGCTTCGTATCTGGAGTACCAACAGAAGAAGGCATTTGAAGCAATAATACCTCTGCTTAGCAGAGAAGAGCAGGGAAACCTCATTCAAAAGGTAAACAACGTAGAGCCGGACTGGGAAAAAGTTTCCATCAAAAGAGAGGGGCTAAGTCCCAAATTAAAGGTTGGTTACACCAAAGCTCAGTACTGGAACCTTGTGCCGGAAGACATCCTGAAAAAGTACCCCCAAGAATATAAAGAATATCAGTCTTTATGTCGCAAGTATAAAGATGTAGAAGTTCACGAGCCCAATCGTATAAGGACAATGATGGGTTGGCCCTCCACACCGGAGTCCAAAGTTGCCAAGATGTCCAAACGGGACCTCATCAAGCATGCGCAGGCTCACGATAAGGACAGTTATATTGACTGGGACCGTCCAACCCGTCAAGGCAATGCCCAGGAGTATTCACTCCGTGCTTCCAGAGAACCGGATTTTATGTGTGATGTTTATTCCACTATGCTGGACAAAGATCCTACACTAGCATACTTCGTTGTAATGGGCTTGGATGGCCTTCGTCGTGGATACTGCAAAGATGCAAAGATAGATGCGCTCCTTGAAAAGTTAATCAAACAACTTTCGGACGATGTGAACGCCATTGACCCAGAGATATCATTTGGAATTGTCCGGGATACGGATTCTTACATTAAGTCCGACAAAGTACCGCCAAGATTCCTTTTTGACTTCCTGGTCAAAGTCGCACTTACTGCAAATGATGAGGAGAGACCGGGGAAGGAACTCATTGATGTCAATGATGGCATTAACCAACTCCGGGGAAGTGCGGTGGAGTATCTTGTACAATTATATTATTGTAAGGAGTATATAGACCAACTGTTTGAGGTGTTGAAAGTCGTAGCAGAAAATGGTTCTGTTGCAACGCGCTGTGCCTTGCTGTTCCAGATGGCACTCCTGCTTTACGCAGACCGCCAGAAGACACTGCAACTCTTTCTGACTGCTGTCAGCCGGGACTACGACATCAACCTGCTTCGGATGCAACTCCATAATCTCAATCCGCTCGTTTATCTGGCAAAGACAGATTTTGATGCCCTGAAGGACTACTTTGAAGAATGCATCAAGCAGCCGAAGTCCCATGGCCCCAATATCGTAATTCTCTTTGCTGCTTGGTTGAGGAACACTCCAGGAGCAGAAGATTTAACCTACCGGATGGCCGATTCCTCTGTAGAAGGCAAGTTCCATCTTATTCGCTATATCTGTAGTGTGTACAATACGACCGTTCATGACAAATGTTTGGCTGTGCTGCTTCGCTACATCAATGAAGATGAGAAGAATGTAGGAGAAACTTATGACGAAGTGGCAGAGATATTCGGACGCTGGAATAGGGCGGAGCTTAGAAAGTATTTAGCCATTTATTTCGCATCACCTGTATCACGCTATGCCGCTCATTATATGACCGGTTTTCTTAAGGATGAGAGTCATCGCTATCCGGAAGACTGCTTGAAGTGGGTAAGTGCTCTGTTCCAGATCAAGAAAGATTCTGCAGACGGATATGTCCTTTCGGAGTACACGCAGATTCTGATTGAGTCTTACAATAGCATCTATAAGTATGACAGTCATAATCCCATACTGGAGGATGCGATGGATATGTTCGATGAACTTCTAAGGAGCAATGTCAATAACAGGTCTCTTGGCCGGTATTTGAGGGAGTTCAGTTAAGGTGTATGAACGGAAAGATTTTCATATCCTATAGTTGGGCGGAGCCATCGGGGAGTATCGTCAACAATTGGCTTGTACCTGCTATCAAGGCCGCCGGTATCAATTGCTTGGTGGATAAGGAAGTTTGTGGGTACAATGCAAATATCGATAAGTTTGAGGCTGATATCCCTAAAGCGGCGAAGGTCGTGTTGGTGTTAAGCCCGTCGTTTTTCACCTCTTTAGAATGTATGTTTGAGGCTGCTTTGGCGGTGTCTAAATGTGATGTAGAGAAGCAGGTTTATGTGATTAATCTGCCGAACTATAATTTTAGGAAGGATGAAGAAAAGTGGTTGGAGACAACAGCATCTCTTTTTGAGAGTCAGAAGAAAGATTGTGATGATTTAATATCTAAACTCGCTGATGCAGTGAAGGGACCGTATAAGGATAAATTGAGGAAGATTAATATTATTATCTCGAATTTGGGTGAGCTTTGGAGGATGTTGGGGTCAAAGAATTCCGGAGATTTCAAAGAGTTGTCCGAGAATAACTTTAAATTGGTCTGTGAAGCATTGAAGAGGAGTTTGGAGGAGGCGGTATGTAAAGATGTACATTTATCTAGTAGTAGTATAGAGCCATGAAGGGACTAGTACTCGCCGGAGGTTCCGGCACCAGACTATATCCAATAACTAAAGGCGTCAGCAAGCAGCTGCTGCCGATCTATGACAAGCCGATGGTGTATTATCCCATCAGCGCTCTGATGCTGGCTGGGATTAGGGACATCCTCATCATCTCGACCCCGTACGACCTACCGGCATTCAAACGCCTGCTTGGTGATGGATCGGATTATGGCGTTCATTTCGAATATTCGGAGCAGCCAAGTCCGGATGGCCTTGCACAGGCATTTATCATAGGCGAGAAGTTCATCGGCGACGACTCCGTTTGCCTGGTCCTTGGGGACAACATTTTCTACGGCAACGGCTTTACGGAACTGGTGCAGCAGGCTGTCAAGGATGCTGAAGTCGGACAGGCTACAATCTTTGGCTATTGGGTCTCAGATCCTGAGCGTTACGGTGTGGCAGAATTTGGCAATGATGGTTGCTGCATCTCGATAGAGGAAAAGCCCGCCAACCCCAAGAGCAACTATGCAGTTACCGGTTTGTACTTCTACCCCAACAAAGTGGGAGAGGTCGCAAAAGGGCTAAAGCCCTCCGCTCGTGGCGAACTAGAGATCACATCCGTGAATCAGGCTTTCCTTGCTGATGGCGAACTGAAAGTCCAGATCTTCGGCCGTGGGTTTGCTTGGCTTGATACCGGTACACATGACTCGTTGGCAGAGGCTTCAATCTATATTGAGACAATTGAGAAGCGTCAGGGACTGAAGGTTGCCTGCCTTGAGGAGATAGCCTTCAACAATGGCTGGATAAGTGCTGAGAAGCTATGCGAGTTGGCGAAGCCGATGCTGAAGAATCAGTATGGACAATACCTATTGAGAGTGGTAGATAATAATTAGAATTATACAAGACAATATATGCAAACAATACTAGTTACCGGACACGCGGGGTTCATTGGGAGTAATCTGGTGAAGCGCCTCTTCAAGGAGATGCAGGAGGGGACGATCGTGGGTATTGACAATCTCAACGACTACTATGACCCCAGTCTGAAGGAGTACCGGCTCCAGGAGCTGGAGAAGGCTGTGCCGGCGGGCATCAAGTACATCTCGATTAAGGGAAGCATTGCCGACCGGGAGCTGATAAACAAGCTGTTTGCCGAATACCAGTTTGACATCGTGGTCAACCTGGCCGCACAGGCGGGGGTGCGCTATAGTATTGAGAACCCGGACGTGTACATAGAGAGCAACATCATCGGGTTCTATAACATCCTAGAAGCCTGTCGCCACAATCCCGTGCAGCACCTGGTGTATGCCAGCAGCAGCTCCGTCTATGGCGGCAACAAGAAGGTGCCATTCAGCACGGACGACCGGGTGGATAATCCCGTATCCCTCTATGCCGCCACCAAGAAAAGCAATGAGCTGATGGCTCACTGCTACAGCAAACTCTATAATATCCCCAGTACCGGCCTCCGCTTCTTCACTGTTTATGGACCTGCTGGCCGTCCTGAGATGGCTTACTTTGGCTTCACCAACAAGCTGCTGAAGGGCCAGACCATCCAGATTTACAACTACGGCAACTGTCGCCGGGACTTCACGTACGTCGATGACATTGTGGAGGGCATAACAAGAGTGATGGCCAAGGCTCCGGAGAAGAAAACCGGCGAAGACGGTCTGCCCATC
>JAEEGL013733789.1_pt1 | contig 11328 bp, 12 predicted proteins | sample 9134231 | NCBI WGS metagenome assembly JAEEGL01 (sample SAMN16246548, study PRJNA631951) | gut metagenome | biome: gut microbiome; feature: rumen; material: fiber-attached | host: Bos | place: Iran: Karaj | collected 2018-10
AAGTTCGAATCTTCTCACCCAGACCACAAGAAACAAATCCGAACTTTTTCTTGATCAGAGAAGGGTTCGGATTTGTTTTTCCTGTTAAGAAATAGGATTGCCAAGAGTAAAGTGTTTTAGCCTTGATTTGGTCAACGAAATATAAAAACATGTTGAGGTTCGAATGAGAATAGGTGAGCCATTAGAAATGTATCCGAACAAATTCATTTCGAATATGTTCGGATACATTTTTTATATCGATGTTTTTCATTCCATATGTCTGCCTTAATGTTGAATCATTAATGCTTAGCGGCATAACATTTTGCTCGAATAAAAACGGGGAAATAGAATTGTCAAGGGTAGATGCTTATTCCGATGTTGCAGAGCTGTTCACGAAGGCCCAGAATAACCACACATAAATCCTTCAATGTCCACCGCAAATCATACAACTATAAGGGCTAAGCTTCATCTATGATGAGAAATTGTTAATAGCCTTCAATCGGATTTATCACGGTTCCATCAATTGCATTTATCATTAAGATAGGTTCTAATCGATAATTAAATCCATTATAGACTTCGACCGAAGCGTCATCGTATGTAATCGTTTCTTCTCCAAAGAAGCACCACACTGGTATTAGAAGGCCTGTTTTTATTGAGCCTTTTTCAAGAATTCTCTGTAGACCAAGGCAAACATTAGTAATACAAATATCAATTCCCTTGATTTTATTTGTGCTTTCTGTCTGTACTTGAACAGTTCTTAACGATAATGCTTGTTCAAAAGCTGTATATATATCTGAGAAAGGAAGAAGATTTGATTCTTTAACAACTATCTCTTGGATTGCATATGGAGAAGCCCACTCAATGGAAAATATCCCATCTTGGTCAACGGAAATATATAACTGCTCGTAAGCCCAAGATGCATTATATTGTGACTCCATTGGAACAGATATCAAAACACACTGCTCATTATCTATTTTTCTTGAACATCTAATGTAATAGTAATATCTGATTGAATCTTTTGATTGAGCATCATAGGCTTTTTCAGACTGTAGAACAATATCATATACTTCAAATGGTAATTTAGTTTCTTTTAAAAAATCATGAGCAATTCTTTCTGCTTCATCAATTGTTATTCCAATTGAATATAAAGACTTATTATCTATATCCTTTACTTCCAGGGTTCTATCCGGATAATAATCAGAAAAATGACCATATTTATTATCTGAAAACTGTAATACTGCACCTCTTATTGCTGTCTCAAATAAGTTGTTTCGAACATAAAAGTATTTTACTTTTTGTAACGGAACAGATTCTTCGCCAACGTTTATTCCTGTATAGTTATATTGCTTCGTTTCTTCATTATATGAATATGTTTTTAATCGCATATCTGAAAGCAACGGAGCTGATATTGGAGCATTTTCATATAATTCAGTATACTTTTTCACCTCACGATTGAATATGCTTTCCATTCCATTTTGTAAGTATTGGTCTTGTTTACTATATAGATCATTCAGTATATATAAATAGTAGTCCTTAGAATTATCATTCACTTCATACATTTTACAGTTTTTGATTAAGCAGTTTGAAACTGTATCTATCACTTCCTGATCAAAGTCTATGGCTACACATCGATAGATAGGATATCTGTTTCCTAGTTTTCTGATAGAACATTCACGAGAGAAAATATGTGCTTTTCCATCTCGACTAAAAAAATCACAGGTAAATGTTTGAGGAAAATCTCTAGGATCTGTCTGAGACTCTTTCATTGCAATTTCTATCATTTTGTTTTCATCTTTTATAATAATTGGTTGCTTATCTGGTTTTTTTATGCAAAAAACTTGAAAAACCGAGACTATGATCAATAAGCAAAAGAAACATATTTTAATTACTGCTTTCATTTTCTTTATTATCCCATTTAAAATAAATTCGCTCAGTGTAGTAAGAAAAACCCATTTTATCTACAAAAACACCTTCTCTAAGATGTCATGCTCTAAGATTTTGTGATTCACAATATGTTGTATCACATGATCAAAACACATGATGATCATATCCCTGCGTTGCTAGTTCAAGTATTAAGTCAAATGGATTAGTGTTATATGCTCTGGTGGCCTTGTGGCAGCATTAGGTCTATTAGCTACACTAGGAATCTTTAAACTATTATGCCATCCATTTGAAATATATAACCAATATAATGAAATACTTCCTCTGATATCTAATTTTATTTTAGAAATAATCGTTTTCTTTCTTTCTGGTGCTTTATGGGCAAGTGTCGGCTTACTTTGTTCATCTCTCAAAAAGAATAGATATCTGGCTTATACCACTCCATTTATCTTTTTCTTTACTTTATGTTTTTTGCAAGAGAATTATTTCCAGCGATTCTACTTATTATATCCAAAAAACTACATGATCTTCCAAAGCGGATACCTAATAGCAGGGAAAGATGCAGTAGTGCTACTTGTATTATATGTTGCTTCTGTCTTATTAATATTTAACATGCTAATATCAAAAGAACTCCATGATAAAAATCTGCAGAAGAGCATTATTATCCGGAAGTTTGTACATAGTCAGACAGAAAAGCGCAACAATCGTATTGAAAAAAAGCGCAAGGTCTATGCTGGATGTAATAAGTTTTTACAGGTCATAGCAGTAGTTAAGTATAATTTTATAATGTGGCATAATAATGTACGTGTTTTTTTCACATTTGTCTTTGCAGGAATTCTTTGTTCATTCCTTTCTAATAAAGCATTTTCATTTGCACATGAAATGGGAACAACGATACAAGTTTTTGAGCCTTTTATTTGGACATTTGGAGATGCAAAATCAATTCTGTTGATTTCAATTCTGCTAATCTTACTTTTTTCTGATATGCCAATTCTAGGTGCAAGCGCACCTTTTTATTTGATTAGAATTGATCGAAAAACATGGGTATGGGGTCAGTTGGTCTATTTGACTATTGCTACACTTGACAAGTATGCAATATCTGAAATGTATAAAGTATTAAAATCGTTTGCTTCTAATGGTTGTACTATTCTTATATCAAGTCACTACAATGAGGATATAGAACGATTATGTGATACAGTTTGTATAATGGAAGATGGTGAAATGAAAATGTTGTGAATACATTTTTTACCTTTATCACTTTGCTCTCAGTCTATTCTAAGTGCTTGTTGCAAAAGATAGCGAACTTTCTATATGCTCCATTTTGCTTCTCCTTTCAAATCAGAAGGGGAGTAGTGAATGATCACCGCTCCCGGTCATGGTTTTTTACCCTGGATTGTTCTGCATGTTCGCTTCTTTCCCGATCCTGAAGGATCATGTTCCTGATATAAACAAGATCTTCCTTGGAAAGCGTCGGCATTTCTTCTTCCAGATCTTCCTTTGCCTGTTTCATTGCACCGCGGTTGATTTTCCCGTTGCCTGGAACTGTGATCTGTTCTTCTGTCATTGCATTCGTCTGTTCCTGCTCCGAGTTCAGATATTTCCACAGTTCTTCGGGAGAGTATTCCAGGATTGCGCTGACCAATTCCGCGTTATAGCTTCTTACTGCTTCCAGCATCTGACGGAAAAACTGATCAGCTTCCTTGCTGAAATCAGAGCTTTGCTGTTTCAGCTGTTTGGACTCTTCCTTCGCCTGATCCGGATACTGATATCCCGTCTTTGGAAATCTCAGCAGGAGATCCTCTTCCTGCTTTTCTAGTTCCTGGAGTTCCCGGTCATATTCCCTGATCTGTGCTTTCAACTGGCTCCGTTCCTTCAGATGCAGAACCGGCGTATTCTCCAGCCGGTATTCCGCGGAACTGAGATATGCCCTGGCGCTGCGGATCCTTCCGTCCAGCTCCTCATACGGTTTCAGATCCCGATCGATCTTGTCCGCAGCAGCCCGTGTTTCATCCGCAAGGTCCTGCACGGCATATCCCTGATAACTGGAAACCAGGAACTTCCTTCGAAGACTCCCCAGGGTCTGAGCCGCTCTCTGAACTGCGCCCCAAAGGAAATCGGTCAGTTTCCGGACCTCTTCCTTCAGACTGAGGATCAGGGCATTGTCCTTTCGGATCTCCCGGTTGATCTCACAGCGGTCGGATTGAAAACCTCTCGTTTCCTGGGTCCTTGCCGCAGACCCTTCATGAATCGTCGGCCTAATATCCAGACCCCGTTCTTTGTAACTGCGGTGATCAATCCGTTCCTCATGGCCATGTTTTTCCAGGATCTGATTGGAAGCTACTGCCCAGGCTTCCCTCCAGATCCCCAGCTGTTCATCCCGGTTCCAGCGTTCCGCGATCGGGTTCTGTCTTCCGTATTTCGTGCTTTTCGGATACTTGGATACCCGTTCCAGGTTGTGGGCAGATGCTTCGGAAGGAGTCAGGTATACCTTCTTTTTCCCAACCTGGTACTGATACTGTTTCTCCCAGCCTTCGTTCACCGCTTCCCGGAATTCCGCTGCCGTGAATCCTTTCTCCTCTCCGTTCCGTTTGCAGAGGTATTCCTTTTCTGTTTTGCTCTGCCAGGTCCCGTCCTGATTCAATGGCCGAACCGTCAGAAGGATATGGGCATGGGGGTTATGACCGTCCGTGTCATGGATGGCGACATCCGCGCACATGCCTTCCGACAGGAACTGCTTCCGGATAAACCCGGTCAGCAGTTCGATCCATCCGTCCTTTTCCAGTTCAGCCGGCAAAGCAACGATCATTTCCCTAGCCAGCCGGCTGTCCTTGGTTTTCTCCGCTTCCTCCACCGCGTTCCAGAGGATCTTCCGGTCCTTCCATTTCTCCGGAGCATTTTCCGGGAGAAACACCTGTTCCCATACCAGGCCTCCTTTCTTCGTATAGTCATGGGTAATCCCGTCATATTCGTTGCTGATCTTCGAGCAGCTCATATAGGCGGAAGCAGCAACGGCCGACCGGCCGGTGCCGCGGGTAATGATCTTGTGCTGCAGATGATAGATTGCGATAGGCGTCACTCCTTTCCTTTTTCTGTTTCTCTTTTTCGCAAAAAAGAGAAAACGGGCTGACCAGTGATCAGCCCAGGGGAAGAAAACCTGCCGGTGACAGGTTTTCGACTGCAGCGGAGGAAGAGAGATGCCCCTCCTCCGAAGCTGCGCAGCCGGTGATGGGATATCCGCAGATAGCACAGCATTGGCTGGAGGCTTCCGCAGAAGCCGCATCCCCCTCGGAGAGCGCACGACTGCCGCCTGCGGCAGTCCCGCCGCTGGCCTTGGCCAGTGGTGAGGAAGTGCGCCCTTCGGGAAAAATAAAGAAGGCACCCTGTCCGGATGCCCGTTGTTGAAACCGCGGTGCGTTTTATGCCGCTGATCAGGATAGCCGTTTTTCAAGCAGATGCTGCAGCTCTTCCGGTTCCATTTCCTTCGCCTGCGGGAGTACTTTTTCCAGGGTCGCTCCTTCCCGGATCAGGCGCCTCGTCCGTGCTTTCCGTTCTTTCTCCCGATCCCTGGCTTGCGCTTCCTCCAGCCGATGTTTTGCCTGCAGCAGTTCCTTTTCCGCGGATTCCTTCGTTCTTTTCTCCTGTTTCAAATCCGTCACTTCCTTTAAAAACCATTGCCTGATATCAGAACCGCAGGATCTGATATCAGGCAGGCCGTTTATCCGTTACATAATAGTTGGGTGATATCAAAATACGCTGGTTTGATATCATCTCAAAAGCTGTCGATCATTTCTTAACCATATTCAAATTCTTCTTTATCGCCATTAAATAAGCCGGGAATTATGCAGTATCAGCATCATTCCCGGCTAGAATCAGATTTCGTTTGCTGTTATCTTTCCCAGTCATCCCGTTTCCTTCGACGGATTGCTTCATCATTGAAGCAATCTTTCTCTTGTTGCCAGTTATGACTGGAAAATCCTTCACTAGGTTCATACGTGTCCATGCCCTGCTTTCCATGAGCCTTGCATGGATCTCTCTCAATGAAGTCATAGCTGTGCTGTACTCGATCCTGTCTTCAGGGCGAAGGACATATTGCATCTGCATAACTGCGTATGCCTTCATGACCGCATCATTTTCAGCCGCAACCTCAAAGAGAGTGAATTCCTGCGGCATGACACCTGGAATCCCATCAAGCCGTCCAGTTTCCTCTTCAATTCGAATATCCAAAAGCTTTTTTACCATCTCTTCATCTGCCAGAAAGCTCCGAATATTCGGTTGCCGAATCATAATGGCAAGATCATAAATATGTTTCGCGGCTTCAAAGGCCCGTTGCCGCTCAGAAGAACGTCTGACATAGGCTTCTGCCGCAAACAGTTTGTCGATAAAGATCCGTTCTATCGTGATCGTCTTGATGGAAAATGGCTCTATATCGTACTGCTCACGCAAAATAATCTGCTCACTTTCCCTGGCAAGGTCATAGAGCATGGGAGAAATCTCCAGGCTTGCTGTCGGCTCACTGATCGTAAAGGATGTAGCTTCAATCTTCAGCTTGCCAAAACGCTGCAGGGCATCATCCTCGTCATAAGCCGTAACCGGATTATACGTGAATATAGAAATCACTTCGGATCGATTCGTTTTTCCGGCAGAACCGTCACGATCGAGGGCAGTATATTTCTTGGCTGCCTGTTCAAGACGCCTGTCATTCTGAGACCGGCTGCACCCTCGGGTATCCACAGATAGGTCTATATCCTCCGAAAACCGGTTCGTAGTCTTTAGCGCCTTGTATAGTGCTGTTCCGCCTTTGAAATAAGCCGGCAGACCATTTTCCTGTTTTTCTGCCAGTTCTTTAAGAATCAACACAACGTAATAATCCTTTTCTAGTACGTCAGTCCGGTATCCTGTACGCTCATGAATCTGGTTAAGCAATACTCGAAACGCATTTTTATCTTGATGTAGTTTCAAATTCTTACTCCTTTCGGCTTGCTGTATGTGCAAGCTGGATAATCGTTTTCCGATTGTAATATCTGTCTGCATAGTACAAAAGGGTTTCGTACCTCAAATCGTTCTGCCTGATGTGATCGGCTAGGATTACATAGGGATTCAGTGCATCGACAGGAGCCTTATCCAGAAGATCAATGGCGTCCAGTGTCTGAAGATATGCCTTGTTTTCGGCATTAACCGGAACCTTTGGAGGACAGATCAAAACATCGAGCCTGCTGTCATACCGCACACAATCCTTTGCGGCGTTCGTTGCAATCAAATGCTCTTTCGGCATCTGTGTAGTAAGGCCCATATTATGTAGCAATCGCATTCCCGTTTCATACCCTTTATCAGGAAAAAGGTACTTGTCAGCAATCAGCTTTTCTCTGCTGATCCCCAACTCACCGAAAGGTGTCTCTGCCGTACGGTAATAGATTCCCTTCTGATAACAGCGCAAATCAGGCAGTTCATCCTTTTCTATGATACGTTTTACAGCAACAGCAGTTGCCGCCGCGGCTTTCTTCTTTTCGATTCGATAATACTCAGCCACAGTATCAGCAATCCTGTCCGTATAAATCGGAATACCCAAATCCTGCTGTTTCAAGTTATTCAAAACATATTCTGTATACGTCATTATAAACTCCATAGATATATTTAATTCGTATTTACACTTCAATTTCCGAATAAAATATATCAATTAATGTCGGTCCCGTCAATTACACATATCTCAGTTCTCATGCTTTTTCACGCAAGCTGTTCATAAAACAAAACAATTCCGGTGTCAAAGTCGCAGCAACAGATATCATCCCAGAAAGCTGTCGATAAAATCCATTGCCATATTCAGACTCTCCTTTCTCTTTTCGCTGATTCCGTTATGTTCTCCGGCTGGCTGGAAGGAAAGGCTACCAGAGGCCGTTTCCTCCCGGATTACCTGCTGTATCGATGCCCGAATCTTCCGGAAGAACTGGTTTTCCTGCTCCTGGGTTTCAAAGATCGAATCCGATTTCGATTCAAAATACTGGATGACCGCTTCCGTTACGAGATCCCCGTACGACCGGAACTGAGTTCTGTCCCGGTTCCGCAGATATTCAATCGCTTTCTGCCCTTCCGGTGTATCGGGATCCAGCCGGATCGTCATGGTTACCTGCCTGCTCATTCGATCAGCCTCAGTGCTCTGGAAGCAAGTAGCTCATATCCCTTTGCCGTTGCACAAATATCCGGATTAATCACGACACGCTCTGGATCATATTCCAGAAAATTCTGAATTAGGCAGCTGCCCCCTCCGACCACATACAGTTTCATGAGCTCTGGATTGTACTCATGCTCCCTCAGCCGGTGCAGGATCCCGGAAACGTATGTCCTGGCCGTTTCTTGGATAATACTGAGATATTTCTCCCCGATGTTCGCGGTTCCAGTCCGCAGCACTTCATCGATCACGGCATCATCCACTGTAACGCCAAGCTTCCGAAGAATATTCTCCCTGGCCAGCAACATGCATTGGTAGGTCCCGAATTTCTCCGTATAGCATTTTTGCGGAACGGGCTTGCAGTTGTTGATGTACATGATATTCATGGTGCCGTTTCCGATATCGCAGAGCATGTTGACACCGGAGAACCGGCTCAGCTGATCCGCTACCGCCATAAATCCCTGGGGATAGATCTCTGCTCCGGAAAAGCGTACCCGGTAATCCTTTCCGCAATACCAGAAGCTGACCATCTCCTTCTGCAGTAGATAGGCTCTGAATCGGTCCTTTTGTTCCCTGACCCAGGTCAGGGGAAGGCCGGCAGCCAGGTGAACCAGCGCATCCTGCCGGCCTTCCCTCCGGTATTTGAGCTCCTTTGCAACGGCCGACAGGGTCAGAATATAATAATCCTGGTCCGAAAACTTCATCGGCGTAAATTCCTTATGCTCATCCCCAATGGTGTAATATTTCCTGTCCAGAATCAGCAGGTCATTCTTGAAGATCGGTTCCCTATCCCATTCCCTCACGCCTGCCTGAAAGCAAAAATGGGCTGTTTTGATGTTTCCGTATCCATGGTCAATTCCGATCACAACCGGTTTTTGCGTAAACTGGCCTGATCCGTCGGTACTGTAACTGTCCCGCAATAGTCTTTGCATATTATTCCTTTCTGCCGTTTTTACGGCTGATGTTTTTGCTCTTTGCTTCCTCCTGCCGACATTTCCATTTCTCAAATGCTTTCTGCCCTTCCTCGGTTGCGTAATAGGCCTGTATAGAAGGAATAAGCGTCCGAGCAAACGCCTCAATGACATAATCAGGAACCCCTGTAGTGTTTTTCTTTTTTCTTCCCCGCATAAAATCTCCTGCTTTTTCCCCGGTTCATTCTCCCCTTCTCTTCCGTTTCAAGAGCCAGCCTATCGCTGGTCTTCTGAAGCTTGTCATTCATATGTTTTCCTTCGAGCATTCCATTTCAATTCCCGTACAGCTTTTTTGTTCCCAGATTCTTGCAAATTAAAAACGTTTATTATATGATTAATTCTGCAAAATTCGTTAATTATTTATATAATAGGTGTAAAAAGAATGCCCCTGAAAAAATGAGACCATCGGTCTTCCTGCACATTTGTTCTGATCCTCCTTTCCTATCAATAGGGTGTTGATTGCGGGCAAAAACTCCCCCTCATTAATAGGAGATTTTTAGGGGTGTTTTCGGAACTTTTTTGATTAATCTTTTTAAGTCGGAGTGATTTATGCCGAAGTGGTACGAAAAAAGCTTTCGGAAAGAACTTGCCCTGGCCCAGAAACAGTCCAAGGCAGATTATCCAAGAGGTTTCAAAGAAACCGCTTTTTCACCTGCAAGGAAAAAGCTGAAGCGGGAACTTCGGCAGGAAGCGATCCTTCGTATGGAAGAATCAGCTAGAACAGAAGAGGATTTTGAGAAGCTCGTCAAAGAATGGAACAGGGAAGACGAAAACCGGAAGAGACGGGAACGATATCATGAAATTCTCCGAAGCGGAAAAGATCTTCCGCTGGATTATGGAGAATCCCCAAACAGTATGATTTTTCCGTCTGTATTGGGTAGTTTTATTGTCAGGCAGTCGAGAAAAGGCGATTTTATTGAGGAGATCTATTGCTCTCCCGAAGATATTCATGAGCTGGTTACCCCGGAATATCTGATATCACCACTGAAGGATATGAAATACAGCTCCAAGGAACTTCTGTTTCTCCGTGCAATTGAACACTATTCAGCCGCAAAGATCGCTGAGATGCGGAATCAGTCAGACCGGAATATACGAAAATGCTGGAACAATATTCTGAAAATGCTGCAGGACCAATCTGAGAAAGGCTTGTTATGCGCTGCAGAAAACGGATATGCCCTGTCCATGAGAGAAGTAGCGTTTCTGAAAAACTATAGAAAGGAGACAACGGTCAAATGAACCCAATCCCCCTGTTTGAGTGCTCCCGAACTGTCTGGGTTCGATACAGTGATTATACGTGGGTATCCTCTGCAGACGGTATTCTGTACCTGACTTCGAAAGCAGGGTCCGCACCGGATTTCTATAATCCGATTGAAGTATATGAACCACTGATTCTGGATGCGCTGCAGATCGGACAGATGGTTATGGATAAAAAGGCGGAAGAATCTATCCGGGACAGCATCCTTCGGTTTGTCAAGAATTACGGCCTGCTCGGGATTATATCCGCGCTTCCTGCTTCTGCGGATTTTTATCAGAATGACCGGGTATATATTCTGAAAAACAGGTTTATCCGAGAAAACTTCCTTCCGACGGAAGACTATCTGCGATTGTTCTTCCCGTTTGACATACCGGTTTTATCGGAAGAACACCATATAACCGGCTTAGGGAACCGCTTCAATGGATCTGAAAATCTATCTTTTCATCCCCGTTATATGGAAAGATATGACTGGCTGAAACTTCAGTTCAAGGATTGGATGTATTTGCTCGGAACGGTATCGATGCTCTATGACCAAAAAGACCAGCTCGATGTAGATTCATCAGAGCTGTTCCGCAATTCCGCCACCGCATATGACTATCACGTTCCCCGGTATCACCTTGCCCTGCTGGATCAGCCAACAATCCTGTGGGATTTTCCTTCTCTTCTGAATGGAATCCAGATGATGTTCAGCTTCATGCTTGCAAACAGAAAGAATCTAATCCGAATATGCAAGCAGTGCAGCCGGATCTTTATTGCAAGCAGACCAAACGCCGTTTTCTGCAGTCCTGATTGTTATAAGAAGCATCATGCGTATGTTCAGAAATTCACCCGACAAGCAGAACTAATGAAAAAATACGCAATACAGCTATCAAAGCTGACTTATGACTAACTCATGAAATATAGAATATTTTTTTAAAACTGATCCATGCCAGCAAAAGAATGTTAAACTAATGCCAGAAAAGGGCGTTACCGGATAGACGGTTAACCCCTAATTACCGATTATCGGAAATAACCGTTAGTTAAGGCCTGGCGGTTATTTTCTTTTTTGTCCGAGTGTATACCCGAACATAAAGACAGTG
>JAEEGL013973863.1_pt1 | contig 11328 bp, 11 predicted proteins | sample 9134231 | NCBI WGS metagenome assembly JAEEGL01 (sample SAMN16246548, study PRJNA631951) | gut metagenome | biome: gut microbiome; feature: rumen; material: fiber-attached | host: Bos | place: Iran: Karaj | collected 2018-10
AAAGGCGACAAGATAGTTCCCTTCGAAGGAAGGTTCTATATGCGCATGGGAAACACCACTCAAGAGTACGAAAGCGACGAATTGAAGAAAGTCCTCCTGTCGGAGATGAGGATGCAATGGCTGGACCAGGAGTCCTCCGTCGGAATCGATGGGCTATCAGCGAAAGCAGTGGAATATTTCGTATCGAAAGGTAAGGCTGCAGGGAGAATCCCTCAGGAAGTGGACCCGAGCAACATAAAGGCCGTTCTGAACAGATACGGAATGATGTCCGGAAACCGTGTCACCATGACTGCAGCCCTGCTGTTCTCGGAGCAGCCACACCTCCTCAACTACGGCGCCTATGCCAGAATCGGCCTGTTCGATGCGCAAGGCATACTCATACGCGGGGACGATGTGAAATGCCCGCTCGTCGAGCTTCCGGAGCTGGCTGTGGACACTCTGCTCCAGAGGTACATCTTCCCGCTATACGAGTATAGTGACTATTCCGCATCGGTCATGAGCGTTCGCGAATACCCTGGATCAGCGATAAGAGAGATAGTCACGAACGCCATCGTCCACATGGACTACTCCAAGCAGCGCCCTGTCACCATAGCCGTGTTCCCCGACAGGATACGTGTTTTCTGCGCAGGAGGGCTTCCCAGCGGCGTCACTCTGGAATCCTTGAAGGTCGAGCACGACTCCATTAGGCGCAACAGCGCACTGGCATCGGTGTTCTTCTCCGCAGGATTCATAGAGGCATGGGGTCAAGGGATATCCAAAGCCATGAAGGCCTGTGCAGATAACGGCAATCCAGAGCCCGAGTTCTACGAGATGTCCGACGGACTAGCTGTGAGCTTATTCCCGAGACGCGCCTCCGCTCCGGACGTTGCAGATGGGCGCGACATCGGAGAAAGGATGCTAGACCTTATGAGGTCCGACCCTCGCATCCGCATAAAAGACATGGCGGAAGCGCTCGGCGTATCGGACAGAGCGATTCGCTATCGCCTGACGAAGATGAAGAGCGAAGGCGTCGTCACCAGGTCAGGCGGACGCAACGACGGGCTATGGATAGTAGCGAAGCCCGGCCGCAGAAACCGACCGCGACCGCATCGAGCTTGTTCGGAGCGCCTTCTGGGCTTCCCGCAGGAGAGCTTCCCCTCCGGGCAGGGGCCCCTGACGCACGGCGGCCCTGCGTCTCTGAATATGACCGGCGAGACCTCCCTGCATATCTCCAGCATGCGGTCCGCCATCTCGCGTATCTCCCACTGGGCGCGGGAGCAGCATCTCAGCGAGAAGAAATGCAGAAGCTCGCGGGCGTTCATCGTGACGGTTATGTTGGTGGTGCACCCGTTCGGAAGCAGGTATCTGGCGTCCTCCGCCGGGATCCCCATCTCCTCCAGGTCGCGATAGGCCTTCCAGATAGCCTCCATGGTCTCGGCGAACCTCCTCTCCGCCTCGGGATCCCCCTGGACGGTACGAGGCGTGACGTACGTCGGCTCTGTCAAGGACACGTACCTCTGGCTCTGCTGCGAGAAGGACGCGACCCTGTGCCTCACCAGCTGGTGGGTGAGCGCCCTGGACACGCCCTCCACGGAGAACGTGAACACCGCATGCTCGATGACGGAATGGTGCCCCATGCCGACTATCCTCGAAAGGACCTTCTCCGAGTCTATGTCCTCGGCGATCTCCGAGGCGGGCCTGCTCGAATAGCAGGAGCTCCCTGCGGCGGCGCATATGGCGTCGGCGTTCTGGGTGTGCGCCAGCAGCGTGACCTTCATCTTGTCTCATCCCCGTTGTAGACCATCTTGCGGACGGAGTCCATGCGCTCCTTGTCCATCAGGTCGGCGAGCCGTATCTTCCTGACGACAGGGTCCTTCAGAAGGGCGCAGATGCCCTCCACATGGCCGTCACCCACAACGACCACCATATTAGAAAACTTATTCGAAGCATCGTTGATCTGGCCGGCCATATAGACGTTGCGCTCGTCTATAAGCTTCCTGACCAGCGTCGGGTACCTGCGGCGCATGTCGTCCATGTATCTGCTCTCGTCCGTGGCGAAGCGCTGCTGGGTCTCCTCGATCTTGCGCTTGCCGCCTATGGAGTCGCGGAGGCCGGACAGCCTGTAGCGGATCTTCTCGGACGCGCTCATCTCCGCCCACATCTCGTCCATGACCTGCTGGGCGTTCGTGTCTATCGGCACGATCTCGGTCCCGCAGAGCTTGCCCATGTTTACCGCGGCCAGGAACTCGCCGCCCACCTTGTTCCCGTACTCCTCGGACATCTTCGCCTGGTACTTCGAGGCCTGCTTGTATATCGCGGAGGCCTTCTTCGCCGTGACGTTTCCGGGCGCCCCGTCCTGGGACCCCATGAGGTAGTTGTAGCGGCCCATGTCCAGCTCTATCAGGACGGCGTCGGGCCAGGTGTGATGGACGATGAAGGCGACGGGCTCGGCGAGGTTGAAGACGTGCCCTGTGCCTATTATCGTTATCATGGCCTTCTGGAAGAGCGAAAGGGCCGCCGGGACCCTCAGTGTATGGCGGATGAGGGGCACTCGTCAATGCAGGTCCCGCAGTCGACGCATTTGGACTCGTCGACGGTGGCGACATCGTCTATGGTTATGGCGCCTGCAGGGCAGATGTCCGCACATGCGCCGCAGCCGACGCACTCCGACTGGTTGATCGTGACCATTTGATCATCCTCTGGCAGGCCCTATCGAGAGCCGGTATATAAGGATGTAAGAAAAAGGAAGATGCCGGAATCCCCGGCGTTTGATTCGATCACTCGATAGCGGACGAGGGGCACTCGTCGACGCAGGCGCCGCAGTCAACGCATTTGGAAGCGTCGATGACGGCTATGTCGTCAACGGTGATAGCATCGTTGGGGCACGCGTCGGCGCAAGCTCCGCAGCCGACACACTCAGACTCTTTGACGGTTACCATTTAGATTACCTCTATCCTCACTAACAGAGGATTAGTATTTAAAACTTATCAAATTGAGTTAAGGAATGGCTAAAATATATGTTATAAATCAATTTTATTAACAAATCGATAATTGTTGTATGATATAATATTACTATGGCATTATTTTTTTCCAATCGCCCGCCCAGCACTACTTTGTAGGCCGGATGCGCCCAGAATCGAACGAAGAAAGCGAGGATGCTCGGACCGATGGGCAGGGCGCGACGGACCGCTCTCCGCAGCCTCGGAAAGGTATATCATAATACCATGTACGCAATCTCCCACCCATGAGGAGATACGACCTCGTCTGCTTCGACATGGACGGGGTCCTGACCAGGGTGAGGAGCTCATGGTCGTGGATCCACGAATGCTTCGGAGTGGACAGCGAGCCCAACTACAGGGCGTTCTGCAACGGAGAGATCGACGAGCCGGAGTTCATGAGAAGGGACATCGCCCTGTGGAAGAGCGCCAAGCCCGACCTGAACATAAGGGACATAGCGGTGCTGTTCAAGGACATGCCGCTCATCGGAGGGATCCAGGAGACTGTCGCATGCCTTAGAGACTGCGGGATCAGGAGCTACATCGTCAGCGGAGGCATAGACCTGGCGGCGAAGATGCTTGCCGACGAGTTCGGATTCGACGGGTACATAGCGGACCACATCTGCACCGACGAAAACGGCAGCCTCACCGGGGAAGGGGTGATGGTCGTGGACCTCGCCGACAAGGGCAAGAGCGTGAGGCCTTTGATAGAGAAGTTCGGGACCACGAAGGAGAGGACCGCGTCCATCGGCAACTCCTTCACCGACATCAAGATGTTCGAGTCCACGGGGCTGTCGATAGCCTTCAACCCCAGCGACCCTTACACGGAGGAGGCCGCCACCTGCGTGATAAGGTCGGAAAACATCTCCGACGTCCTCGACGTCATACTCGACGACGAGCCGTGAGGGGGTGCCTCCCCCTCGGATTCATTCCTCGTCGTCTATGTCGTAGTCGCTCTCGTCGAAGTCTTCGGAGAGGTCGAGCACGTCATACCTCTTCTTGCGGATCTTCCCGTAGATCCTGGTTATGTCGCGGGCCTCGGCGGAGCCCCTCTTGACCAGGCTGTTCTTGGTCTTGATGGCGTGGATCAGGCAGTCGAACTCCTCGAACTCGATCTGCGTGCCGACCACGAACTCGTCGTCCGGCTCGGCCTGCACCCTCAGGGAATAGGTCTGCCTGTCGTCGTTGACCGAGACCTTGACGCTCAGGACGTCGAACTGCTTGACCCATAGTTTCTTGATCTTGGTCGCCTGCGCCTTCCTCACGTTGGTGCCGTCCTCGACGTCCATGTGGGTGACGCACGCCCTCCTCCCGTCGTCCAGGAAGAACTCGTCGTCTATGGCGAGGATCTCGTTGCTCTCGAGCGTGGTGGTGGTCGACTCGGTCACGTCGCCGTCGCTGTATACGACAGGGACCTCCAGAAGCTCGGGTATGTTCACCGTCTCCGAGGTCACGCGGCCGCACTCGTTGCATCTGAACGTCCCCTCTATGGTGGACCTCCCCATCCTCCCTTTCAGGATCTGGTGCTCGGTGTAGTCGTCGCATACCGGGCATTCGTAGTACAACGTGTCAGGCATAGGTCTCTGAATCATGCTAATCACCTGTCCGTCATAAACGGGAACCCATGCCCCGGAATGACTACCTGTGCGTATTGCGCGATGTTCTTAATACTTTGCAGAGCGAGCGCAGGATCGGTGTTGAGCCTGGGCGGGACCATCTTCCTGAGATTGTCCTCGAGGGGTATCGCGTCTCCTGCGACCACGTAGCGGCGATCCGCGTCCACGAAGACGGAGCAGTGCTCCGGGCAGTGCCCGGGGGTGTGGACCATCCTCACGCCGTCGCATATCCTCCTCTCGGGGCCGTCGACCACGATCGCCCCCGGGACCTCGGACTCCGCGCCGGAGTGGATGTAGACCTTGGCGTTCTGGTAGAGGTCGAGGTTCTCCAGATGGTCCCGGTGGGAATGCGTCAGTATGACCGTGTCCACGTCCTTTGGGAAGACGCCTATCTGCCTGAAGGACGTCTTCACCGCAGGCCTCATGTATCTGGTGCTGGGGTCCACGACGATGGTGCGGCTTCCGGAGCGTATGAGGACGGAGGTCGAGTCCGCTTTCAGAACGTTTCCGTCCGGGTCGCGCTGAAGGTCTCCGACGGCGAGGATGTCCAGCTGTATCATGCCCTTTCCATCGGGGACGAGTATTTACTTCTTGTTCAAGGGATGGCAGAGCCGGGATCGCAAGGGAAGGCGCCGTCCGCCGCTTGTGAAGGGCCGAGGGCAGCTAGACTGGCGGACGGGTCGTTCCTCGTATGCATGCCGCTCGCTTCAGCTGCCTCTCGAAGTCGCTTCTTCGATTTTGGAGGAGGCTATGGCTCTGGCCTTGCCGGCGATGTCTTCAGGTACCGCCATCATGTCCATGGCTTCGTCCAGCGTACAGCCGCTCACGCGCATGACGCTCAGGATCGACCCGGCATAGTCCTGCGCCATGCGCTCCGCAGCCATCTCCATTCCTCTCTCCATGCCTTTCTCCATGCCTTCCTCTATTCCTTTCTCCATCCCCTCCTTGATTCCGGCCTCCCTGGCGACCCTCATCCTTCCTCTCATGTAGTCTTCGTCCAATGTCGCGAGCGTGCTGATCACCTTCCTGTAGTAATCATCGAGCAGGTCGATATTATAGTCTGCCTTCGTGCGTCTGATACGGTCCCCGAGTCCCAGGGCTTCGCAGAACACCGTCCCCAGGAACCTGGTCAGCTCGTCCGGAGCCTCGTCCGGATTCCCCACGTTGATCTCCACCAACCGTCCGATCCTCTTGTCGAGAACTGCGGAGAGGCTGCCGCCGATGCCGATCGCTAGATCCGGCGAGGCGTGGACCACCACCGTGTTGCCAAAGCCTTCGCGCGGGTTCAGGATGATCCATATGGAATATGCCGAGAACATCTCGTCGTATCCCCTGGACAGCGTGAAGCGCTCGTACCATAATAGCCCCTGGGCGTATGTCGACTGCCTCCAAAGCATGCCTTTATCCGGCTCGCCCTGGACCTCGAAGTCTATCAGGACCCTCTTCCCGTCGATAGTCAGCTCCGTCAGCGCGTCGTAGATGATCTTGCCCTTGAAGGTCACGATCTCCGGGTACAGGTTCTTGACCGTCCTGCCGTCCTCTTCCAGCGCTAGCCCTGCGGATATCTCTTCCAGGCTGTGCCCTTTGGCCTCCTCCACGACCTCTTTGACTATCCTGGATACGAACTGGGAATCCGACAGGAGCGTCTTCGCCATCCCGTCCATGCCCAGTTTGAAAGCCGCAGGAAAGCCCTTGTTGCGATTCGTGCAGGACCATCTTCAGGGAGGGGATATGAACCGAGCGCGTGCGTGTACGCGACGACCGCTTATCCCTCGGAAGCGCAAGAACATTATACATTCGCGCAACCCCATCCATGCTGCATGGGAGCCTCGGCTGAGAAGGACCTCGGGACCATGCTCGGAGACCCGAGGAAGGCGGTGCTGGCTATGTCGGTGCCCCTGATCGTCTCGTACCTCGTGGTGCAGGCGAACAGCTTCGCGGACGCGTCCTGGTGCTCCGGCCTGGGCGTGGATGCGAGCTCAGCCGTAGCGGCCATCTGCCCCATATACTGGATACTCAACGGACTCGGGGCCGGGATCGGGGTGGGGACGTCGGCCATAGTGTCGAGGCGCCTCGCCCTTGGAAAGAAGGAATCGGCCGATGACGCCGCCGCCAGCGCGCTAGCGATATCCCTGCTGATAGCCCTGGCATGCATCCCCGCCATGCTGGTGCTCCTGGACCCGTGCATCTCGTGGCTGGGCGCGGACGGCATACGCGAGGAATGCGCCAGCTACATACTGCCGGTGATCGCCCTCTGCCCGTTCAACGTCCTCTCGGGGACCTTGGCCGGGACGCTTAGGGGGGAAGGCGCGGCCAGGAAGACCATGCTGATGATGTCGGCGGCCGCGGTGGCGAACATGGTCCTCGACCCCCTCCTGATATACGGCCTGGGCATGGGGCTCTTCGGCGCCGGGCTCGCCACGGCAGCGTCTTCCGCCGTTTCATGCGCCATGTGCGCGTTCTGGTACCTCCGCGGCAGCCTGGTCATCAGGCCGGGGCTGTCGGGCATCTCCGGACAGGAGGCCGCGACGATACTCCGCGCCGGGGCGCCTCGCGCCGTGGAGTACTTCCTGGTCTACTTCATGTCCATGGTGCAGAGGGTCCTGATAATATCAGGGAGCGGCACCACCGCCGTGGCGTACTACTCCATGACGTGGATGTACGTGTCCCTGGCCTGCGTCATATCCCTGGCGATCGGCGCCGCCCTGGTACCGGTGTGCTCGGCCGCGCTGGCCAGGAAGGACGTGGCCAAGGCGGACGCCGCCATCCGGTACTCCTGCAGGATCTGCGTCGTCTCCATGGCCGCCATAGCCGTGGCGCTCTTCCTCGCGGCGGAGGCGGCCGTCGTGCCGTTCACCTACTCGGAGACCATGGCTCCCCTCCGCTCGGAGTTCGCATGGGTCCTCAGGATCTACTGCACGTTCATCCCGGTCATAGGGCTCATAGACGTGGGATCGTCCATGCTGCAGGCCATGGGCAGGCCGAACGTCTCCTTGGCGTCCTCGTTCGTCAGGAACCTGATCATCATCGCGCTTCTGGCGGCCACCGCGGGGATGTCGCCCCATTCGGTGTTCTACAGCCTCGCCGCATCGGAGCTGATAGGGACTGCGATCATGATAGTTCCCGCCTGGCTGCTGTTCGAGGAGTACAAGAGGGCCGGGAGGCTGCGGCGCAGGGTCTGGCGACGACGTCTGCCGGCGGGCAAACCTTTTTCGAACCGCACAGGCTGACAGGGCCGAGGACTGAAGCGCATGTGCAGGACCATCAAGCTGACAGGAGAGGCGACGGTCACCGCCCCGGCGGACATCACCGTGGTGAGGGCGACCATAGAAGGCGTGGAGGAGACGTTCGAGAAGGCCATGCAGTCCCTGGCCAGATGCACCGGCCAGGTGAAGGACGCGATGGAGGCCGCCGGGATCCCCAGGAAGGACCTGAAGTCGTCCCAGCTTTCGGTGCAGCAGAACTACAGGGAGGAGAAGATAGGCGAGGACAGGCACGGCAACGACAAGTTCCGGATGGTGCCGGACGGGTTCTCCTACGTGCAGAACGTCAGCTTCGAGTTCCCTAACGACAACGAGAAGCTGTCCAGGGCCATCGGAGGGATAATGGGATGCGACGTCACCCCCAGGATAGCTTTCTCCTTCAAGAGCAGCGACCCGGGCTCCATGAGCGACAGGGCCTTGGAGGAAGCGGCGGAGAACGCCCGCAGAGAGGCGGAGATCATCATGAAGGCGGCCGGGACCAGACTCGGGAGGCTTGTCAGCGCCGAAAGGGGCGACGGGTTCGAGAGACGCTTCGCCGAGAACGACGTGGCGTACGCCCCAAGGATGATGAAGGCGGCCGGAACTGTCCGCATGGACTTCGACCCGGAGGACGTCAGCTGCACCAGGAGCGTCACGCTGGAATGGGAAATCGACGGACGACCGCGCCTCTGAACGGCTGCGATACCGTTATACCTCCTTTGGCCGTGGACCTGACATGGAGTACGACCCAGACATCCGCGTCCTGGAGGATCCGGACGTGTATCCGCCCTCGGACGACAGCATCCTCCTCATAGAGTCCTTGGACGTGAGGCCGGGCGAGAAGGTGCTGGAGATAGGATGCGGGTCCGGGGTGGTGTCGCTCCACTGCGCCCGCAACGGCTGCGCGGTGGTCTCCGGGGACGTCAACCCGAAAGCAGTGGACCTGACGAGGAGAGGGTTCGAGGCCAACGGCCTTCATGCCACCATAGTGATAACCGACGTGTACAGCGCCATAGACGGGGTCTTCGACACTATAGTCTTCAATCTTCCGTACCTTCCCGTGGACGAAGAGGGGCTTCTCGAGAAGGCGTGGTCGGGAGGGCCCGACGGGCTCGGGCCGCTGCCTAGGCTCCTGGAAGGTGCGCCTGAGCATCTCGTGGACGGCGGAAGGGTGGTCGTGGTTATCTCGTCCCTCATGGACGGCTCCGCCCTCCGCGAGCTGCTGGAAGGCTATGACGTCAGGACCCTCGGAGAGGAGAGGCTCTTCTTCGAGAAGCTCTCGGTCGTCGAGATAAAAGGCTTCCCGGCCAGAGTCCGAAGGCATCGCCATATCGAAATAGCGGTCTTCCATCCCGCTGGCGGAAACAGGCGCAAGCTCTCGGAGGAGACCTCATGGCATTCGGCTTAGGCAAAGCGATCCGGAACGCGATAGATTCGATAACCGGCAATAAGCATAAGGGGCCTGAAGAACCCCCCGAACCGATAGCCGAACCCAGGAAGGAGCCCGCGGGCGATTCCCAGTTCGCCCCTATGACGGACGCCTCCACATTCTGTGTCGGGAGGACGTACGTTCCCAGCCTCAGCTTCAACAGGATCTGGCGCTTCAACCGCCCTTTTCTAAAGGAGGAGGACCAGAAGATCTACGATGCCATGAGCGTGGCCATCAAGCAATGCCTGCCGTCCATCAAGTTCGACTGCGGAAGAGCCGCGAAAGACGCCCACTACCTGATCAATGTCCTTGCGGCCCTCATGGAGGACGACCCCTCGCTCTTCTACATCGACTCGGAGATAAGCGTGAACAACTACGGGACCTCTGCGCAGGTCATATTCAAATACAACCGCTTCAAGGATGACAGGGAGAAGTACTACGAGCAGATGAAGTCCGTGGCCAGACAGATATACAACGCCAGGGTCAGGTACTGCCATACAGTGTACGAAGCCGAGCTGGCCATCCACGACTACTTCACCAGGAACACGACCTACGACAACTCGGACTTCGCCAGCGCCCACAGCCCTGTAGGCCCCCTTCTCACCAACAGGGGAGTCTGCGAGGGGATTTCCGAAGCCTACTGCTTCGTGGCCTGCGCGTGCGGCGTAAAGACGGCGATGGCCTCCGGGATCCTCAACAAGGACAGGCACCGCTGGAACATAGTGGAGATCGAGGGGCAGCCCTACCATCTGGATGTCACGTCGGACCTCAACGGGATGCATGCCTACTTCAACTGCAGCGACGACCGGATTCGCCGCACCCATACCCTCAATCGCAGGTATGGATGCATCTCCATGGCCCACAACTTCTATGTCATGAACGGAGCCAGCTTCGGGAGCCTGAGAGAAGCGGGGACCTATATCCGTCTGAAGTCGGGAATCGTGCCGGGATCCTTCGAGTTCGCTATAGACGAGGAAACCGACACGCACTCCATAATGGAGGTTGTCCAGAAGGGCATTACCAGATCAGCCAATATAACCGTGTCTTCCAACAACGGATGCTTCAAAGTAACTCTGAAGGATATGAGTCGATGACCGGAACCCCGGAATGGCCTGACCGGAAAGCCTCCGGACGGTGCCCCAACGAATTGCATGGGTTCAACGCCCTGCTATCGATTTCTACTCTAACGCCTAAGCCTAAGCCTAAGCCTTCATGCTTTACCAAAAAAATAATCGTTTCGACCCCGGCCGCCCTTAACCGCTATATCGATATATTCACGGCTCGTTTCACACACGTTCGGCTGTAGAGCACCCGCATGAGGAGGCGACAGAATGGTATTCAACTTGGGAAAAGCGATAATGGACACGATAAACACGGTCGCCAACGAGATACAGAAGCAGCAGGCTCAGCGTGAGGCGCCTAAGCCTTCGAACCCTGGCAACATACCTGAGACTGCGCCTGTCTCGACCCCTTCTGCGCCTGTTGCTAGGATGGACTCCAAGAACTTCAACACCGGCAGAGCATACACCCCCAGCCTGGACTTCGAGAGGATCTGGCGCTTCAACCGCACGCTGCTGTCCAAGCAGGACCAGGACCTGTACGACGCCATAAACGAAGCCACCAAGAGGTGCATCCCGTCCGTGAAGATCAGGTGCAGCAGCGCTCCCGACCCGAACCACCTGATGCTGGTGACCCTGGCGCTCATAGAGGACGACCCCGCGCTGTTCTATGTGGACTCCGGGATAACCGTGAGGGTCGCCGGCGACATGGCCGAGATACAGTTCAAGTACAACCGCTTCATGGAAAAGAAGGACGAGTACTACGAGCAGATGAAGTCCGTGGCAAGGCAGGTGTACAACTCGAGAGTGAGGAAGTGCTCCACGGTATACGAAGCCGAGCTCGCTATCCACGACTACTTCACGAGCAACGTGACGTACGACGGCACTGACGACGTCGCCTCCCACAGCCCTGTTGGCCCACTTCTCACCAACAAGGGGGTCTGCGAGGGGATATCCGAGGCCTACTGCTTCATAGCCTGCGCCTGCGGCATCAAGACCTCCATGATG
>JAEEGL014113801.1_pt1 | contig 11328 bp, 10 predicted proteins | sample 9134231 | NCBI WGS metagenome assembly JAEEGL01 (sample SAMN16246548, study PRJNA631951) | gut metagenome | biome: gut microbiome; feature: rumen; material: fiber-attached | host: Bos | place: Iran: Karaj | collected 2018-10
CTTTAAGTATCCTGTAGAGATGGTTCGTATTAATGATGCCTATAAAGATTTCAATAACTGGGGCAGTAATCCTATCCTTTCTACCAACTGGTATACCAAACCGGTAGAAGGAAAGGTTTATTCTAAGTAAAACTTTATCCTTATAAAAAGTCGTGTGAAGTAGATGCTTTGTACGACTTTTTTTCTCTAATTTCTTTTGTTTCTAGAAATCTCTATGTTTGCGGTGTTAATAATATGAAGTAAAATGATTTCTATATCATTATCTTGGTATAAAAAATTATTGATTTATGCATTTGTCTTGTTACTAATTGTAGTGCTGGTGAGTGCAATCTTTTTCGTGAGATCAATTGTTCATGTTAAATTACCTCATGGGGCTACGTTACACGTTTTGCCAGCTTTAGATAATAAAGTGCATGGTGCTGTTATTATATGCCCTGGTGGGGGGTATAGTTATTTGGAAAAATGGTTTGAAGGGTATTATTGGTTCCCTTACTTCTATTTACGAGGATATATACCCGCTATGTTGGAATATAGAATGCCAATACATGATTGCTATGGACCTTTGACTGATGGAACAGAGGCAATTCAAATGATGAGAAAGTGTGCCAAAGAATGGCATTTTGAAGATAATAACGTAGGATTTGTTGGCTTTTCTGCTGGTGGACATCTTGCATCAACGATGATGGTGTTGGATAATGATTCTGTTCGTCCTGACTTTGGGGTTCTTTTTTATCCTGTTATTTCTATGAAGAAAGAACTGACTCATATTGATTCTCATAATCAATTGTTGGGAAGTGACGCTTCTGACCAATTAGAAAACCAGTTTAGCAATGAACTGCATGTTTCAGAAAAGACCCCTCCTGCATTTATCGCGGTTGCAAGTGATGACAAATGTGTTAGTCCTCAGAATTCAATAATCTTTGACAAAGAGATGCATGGTAAGAACCGTCTTTCAGAGCTCCATATTTATCCTTTAGGAGGACATGGCTTCGTTTGTCACCTTAGATCAGAATATCGCATACAAGCGTTGGATGATTTGTCGAATTGGCTGCGTAATAGAAATCTAGAATAATACAAGTCTGTAAAAATGTTCATGAAATTTTTGTCATATCGAAAAATATGTTTATTTTTGCAATCTATTAGATAATAACAAATGGTAAAAGTCAGCGTCATAATGCCAATTTATAACGTTGCCCCTTATTTGGAGGAAGCGTTTGACTCTATCCTGAATCAGTCATTAAAGGATATAGAGGTTATTGCGGTGAATGACGGATCAACAGACAATAGCGAGGAAATCATCAAGAAGTATCAGCAAAAGGATGCGCGGATTATCTCTTTCTCTCAGAAAAACCAGGGACAGTCTGTAGCAAGAAATCTGGCGTTACAGCATGCAACAGGAGAATATATCTATATGATGGATTCCGATGATGTGCTGACTGGTCCTGACGTTCTGCTGACATGCTATGAATATGCTGAGAAGAACCATGCCGATTTTATTTTCTTCGACAGGGATTGGCTACTGGAAGACAAAACGGATTTTTCAGTGTCGTTGCATAGTACAAAGTATGTAGAAGAAAACAAGGCATATGATGGTGAGAGTCTGCTTAATCAGTTGCTTGACACCACATCTTATAATTGTGTGGTATGGCTCCTGCTAATCAGACATGATCATCTGAAACGTCTTGGTTTGGAATTCTATCCTGGCATTATTCATGAAGATGAATTGTTTACAACAGTTCTTATGTTAAGTAGTAGTTCCATATACTGTCTGAAGCAGTCTTTTGTGAAGCATCGCGTCAGGTCTGCGTCAACGGTGGGAACAAAATTCACCCGCCGTAATATGGATTGCTATCTCACCGTGGCCGACGAATTGTTACGTTTCAGCCAGAATCCGATAATTCATAAGTTTCTGCGTTATACGCTTAGCAAGGTGTTCTACACTGGTCACTTCGTTCCATATAAGGATAAACCTGCGGTTTTCTGGCGTGCTATGAAATCCGGCTATTTGAAATATATCGGACTAAAGTCCTCGCTCAAGTTTTTTACATGGTAATTGTAGATTGATATGATTAATATCTCTTATAAGCTAAGGTTACGTGCCAGATCATTTCTGCATCCTATCAGGACGCTAAAGGCATTGTATTTTATTCACTATATCCATCCCACAGACAAATGGATTGATATACAGAAAAATAATCCTAGAAAGGCAATTGACATGAAGTGGAACAGGTTCTATAGGGAGAAGTTTCCATGGAAAAATCCACGGACGTTGGATGAAAAGATGACATGGCTTTCTGTTATGTCAGATACCTCAAAGTGGACGGAGTTTTCAGACAAATATGAAGTGCGTAAATACATAGAGAGTCTTGGTTTGAAAGATATCCTGACAGAATGCTATGGTGTGTGGGATAAGGCTCAGGATATCGATTTCGACAGTCTTCCGGATAAGTTTGTCGTTAAGTGTACTCATGATTGTGGTAGTACAATAGTCATACGTGATAAAAGTAAGATGAATAAGCAAGAAGTTATTGATTTCTTACAGGCACATTTGAATGTAAACTATGGCTATGAATGGTGTGAACTCCATTACACCACTATTAAACCCAGGGTAATCGCAGAGAGTCTGATAGAGTTGGGAGATAATGTAGAGGACCTTATCGACTATAAAATCAATTGTATTCATGGCAAACCTCAATATGTAGAGGTTATCTATGGTCGCCAATTGAAGAGTGATGGAGGCTCAAACCATGCGGTATTCGACCTCTATGACATCTATACTTGGCAGCCGATGCGTCAATATAAAACAAACTTAACCGATCACTTCCGGGATATACCTCGCCCCCAGAACTTGGAGAGAATGATAGAAATAGCCGGGAAGATTAGTCAGGGCTTCCCGCAAGTTCGTGTTGATCTTTACAATGTGAATGGGAAAATATATTTCGGTGAGATGACATTTTTCTCGGCATCTGGCATGAACAACGATTTATCCAGGGAGTTCCAACTCATGATAGGTGATAGGATTCGTCTGCCTAAAGTGTAATATGACATAATTCGTAATGACAGAGACTATAGTGCGAGAAAAAAGATTAGAATGGATAGATTGGATGAAGGCCTTAGGCATTTATCTGATAGTTCTTGGGCATTTCTATTCTGTAGGTGAAAAGTCTATCTATGTTTTTCACGTTCCTTTGTTTTTTGTAATCTCTGGCTTCCTGAACAAGAAGGAAGTTGATGGACGGGTGTTTTGGAAGAAGCTATGGTATAACCTGGTTGTTCCAATGCTGCTGATGGCAGTTATCAATTTTGCCTATCACAGCATCTTGCATTTCTTCAATGGATCATTCTCTCCTACAGATGCTTATTGGTTTGTACGTAATGTTGCATTTGGAATGGTTTCTGGATATGATACACTGTGGTTTGTGTTTACATTGATGATGCTTAAGATTATTTTCCAGTATTGTTTCTCCAAGAAGTTGTTCTATTCTTTATCAGTCGTTATGATGGTATTAGCATACGATTATAATCATAGTGACCTTTCCGGACTTCCTTTCTTCCTGAAAGAACCGAATGCTGTTGTAGATGTATGTACGGCTTATCCTTTCTTTGCCATTGGCGTGCTGTTGCGCAATTACAAGGAGGTGATAAACGCCATAAATAACAAGGTGGTGCTTATTGCTGCGTTTGTTGGCGGACTTCTTCTTGTTGCTTTGTGTTTTATGTATAATGGTTACGTAGGTATGTTCTGTTGTGATTACGGCGGTAACATTTTCTTGTTCTTGGTAGGAGGCGTCGCAGGTACTGTGATGATATGGGCCTTGTCTGTATTATTCGGATGTGTCCCGAAGGTTATTGCCATTTTTTCGCGAGGAACTATTATCATACTCGGATTACATAAGATACTGATAGATTTGGTATGGGTATTCGCAGCGCCATCTGTTACGGATGTTGTCTTTGCTGTGTTGGTCTTACTACTGTTCATTCCGTTTATTATCGCTACAGAAAAATATTTTCCTCTTATGGCAGGGAAGTACCGTATAAAATCAAGTAATGGTTAAGAACGAAATTTTTGCTATTATGTTGAAAGATAAGAATGCTAATCGCTCTCCAAGGAATTCCAGTATTGAATTATACCGGATTATTGCAACATTTGCTGTGCTGATTGTTCATTTTAATGGGTGGTTCTTGGGGGACTGGCCTCTACCTACCTATGATATAAGCAATCCGACATTATTTAGGACTGGACAGATGATCATCAGTGCTGCTGTGATAATCTGCGTGAATATGTTTGTTATTATATCGGGCTACTTCGGTATAAGGTTAAAACTCAGTTCGATCCTGAAATTAATTATTTACCTGGCCTTAATATATGTACCATTGTATATTGTGAAATGTTTCAGTGATCATGAATTCGTATTGACTGAATTTATTGAGAGATGCTTTGTTATCTCCTACGCAGGTTATTTTATTCAGTGCTATTTTATGCTGATGATATTATCACCTGTGATTAATGCATTTGTAGATAAATATGGAAGGGCCAGTTTAAAATGGATACTTCTTTTCTGGGGGCTGGAGTTCTGGTTTGATTGCATTATGGAAGTAGAGGAACTGGGATATAATCGTGGCTATTCGGTTGTTCATTTTGTACTCATGTATATGATTGCTCGATGCATCAAACTCTATGAAGATGATATTAAAAAGATAAAACCTTGGGTTTGGGTGTTGGGGTATCTGCTCTCAACCATTATCATTATATTCAGTTTTGTGGCAGGTGTGAAGTGGTGCTGGAACTACTCTAGTCCTATTGTCGTTTTTTCATCTGTCTGTACTTTCCTGCCATTCCTTTACAAAACGTTCCATAATAAGGCCATTAACTGGATTGCCAGCGGAACCTTGGCCGTTTATATCATACATGTAACAAACCGCATACAATCCATTCTGGAGACGGTGGATAGGAATCTTCTGGACACAAAAAGCTATCCCATGTATTTGATTCTAATTTTAGTTGTTATATTTATTACTTTTATAGTATCGGTTTTATATGGTATAGTATGCAATTATATTTCTAGTCGAGTGACGAAAGGTATTGACAAGAGTACGAAGTATGTTTTGAGTTTTGAATAGTATCTAGTTAAACTAATATTTTTATCTGCATTATGAATGACAGTAAGAGAATAGAGTATATTGATGCCATGCGTGGCTTTACTATGTTGTTGGTTGTTGCGCATCATGTGGCAGCGTTTTGTTTAGGTATAGGTGACTACGTTCCTTCGATTCATCCTGTCCTGTGCGAATTCAGAATGCCTCTTTTCTTTTTTATCAGCGGTTTTGTTCTATATAAGGAAGAAACTATATGGAATGCAAGTTATGCTACGAAATTTCTGTTTATAAAGAAATTTTCCCCACAAATTATTACTACGTCCATCTTCTTCTTTGTTTTTCTTATAATCAACCATATTGGTGTTATGGAAGGCTTATATACAGATTCGAAACTGGGCTATTGGTTCACTTTGAGTTTGTATTTGTTCTTCTGTGTATATGCAATTTGTAGATATGTTTTATATCTTATTCATTGTAAAAGCATATATACTGATATCATCATTCTTTCAGTGGGTGCTTTGTTCTTTTTGTTGTTTTATGTACCGTCTGTCTTCTCGAAATTGCCAATAGAAAATGACATAAAGGACCTTCTGTCAATGGAGAAGTGGGGGTATTTCCTTTTCTTTACGATCGGTACATTATTCAGAAAGCACTTTAATATGGTTCAGACAATTCTTGATAAGACACCTGTTCTTATGATTTGTCTGGTTATATTCTTTGGCTTCAATTTGTATTATGTTGAATTAAGAGCCACACATATCAATCTTTTAGAATTAACCACTGCCCTTACGGGAATCGTCATTGTCTTCTCTTTCTTCAGAATCCATCAGGATTTATTTAAAAAAGATAGGTTCGTAGGGAGGTGTTTACAATATGTAGGCCGAAGAACCTTGGATATATATTTACTGCATTATCTTTTGCTTCCTGTTAATTTAAAGATGTATTTCACATCTTTGGCAGAACATCCCATACCTATTATCGAACTAACAATTACGTTAATAATCATGCTAATAATTGTAGCAGGATGTCTGGTTATTAGTAGGATCTTGAGAATGAGTCCTACATTGGCCTATCTGCTATTTGGAGTAAGAAAACGTTAATGCTAGGATAAGTCCTTTATTGCGGCGAAGAATTTCTCTGCATACACTTCCTTGTCGAAGTGTTTGGCACGATCAATTGAAGCAACTGCCATTTGTTTCCTTTTCTCAGGATGATTATATAAATCGATAATGGCAGAGGTAAGGTTGTTAACAATGTTGTCTCTATTGACAATTGTTGCTACTCCTTCGCAGATCTCTGGAATTCCACCACTTCGTGCTGTGATAAGGGGCAGACCTGCTGCCAAAGCTTCGACGATTGTTAAACCAAACGGCTCATCCCACATAGACGGTAATGCTGCAATGTCAGCAAGATGTAAATAGTCTGGTACGTTTTTGTATGGAATAAAACCAGTGAAGACGATTTTGTCTTCAATGCTTTTGGCTTTATTCTTTAGTGAGCGAACAAATTCATTTTCGTTTTTAGCATTACCATAGAAAGTGCCGCCGATTATCATTAATTTAACATTGGGGTAGTCTTTAAGTTGGAGCATGGCATCTATTAGTTCTGATATGCCCTTTTCTTCGTTAATACGACCGCTATATACAATTACAAAGTCATTATTTTTAAGCCCAATTATTTCACGCTTTAGGCTTGGATTTTCTTTTGGGAAGAAATTCTTCGTGTCTATAGCATTGTAAAGGGTTTTTGTCTTACATGCCGGCATGAAATTGGAAATACTATCTCTGATAAAGTCTGAACAGGTTAGAATCAGAGATATATTGTTCTGAAACTCTCTATGATATTGTGCCCTTGATTTGCGGGCTTCGTTATTCATGTGTATGATAATATTTCTATATCCTCTTTGAGATAGTTTATATGCGTGACCATCACTGTTTTCTAATATGATGTAGTCATAATGCCTGTTTTTTATATCAGCATATGCTTTCTCAAAATAGTATTCTATAAAGTAGTTAAAATAGTCTTTAGATGTGTATCGGAAGAACTTAAAAAGTCTCCTTTCCAACCTGGCCCTCAAACTACTGACATCAATATAATGATAGTGATTAACATCAGAAGCTAAGGCAGGATGTCCAACTAGTTTGTCATCCCATGGGCTGTATATTGTAATATCATGTAGATGGTGATTGTTATTATATTCGAGATAGAAATCAATCAGGTTCTCTACCGCTCCACCTTGTACTGCGGGGATGGGGAGCATGCCACATGTTAAAACTGCAAGTTTCATAATCTTGTCCTTTATGTGTTATTAATCCTAACTATGTTTTAATTTCCACAAAATTCGATCTTTCCACTGGTAATACATGGTCATTATTGAGCGATTACGACAGAGCCAGCGAAGTTGCAGGTTCACGAAATGTCTGGGATAGTCAATGATGGCTCCTGGGGTTACAAGAAAATGACTATAGTCAGTGACCTTGTCTTTCATGAACCCACGATGTTGGAAATGCGCATAGAGTGACTCTTGCTTCTCTAACCGTCCTTTTTTAAAGCGTAACATATAAAGTTTATTCCCGATATGTTCAAAGATAACCTGTTTCCAACCACGAGTCATACTATTGAAATGGTAACTCTGCTTAGGTTTGGAAGCATTGTCGAAGGGCCATTCTAACCAACAGTCTTCGGGGTGGCAACCACGCCACTTGTCACCAAATCCTTTGTATTCATATTCGTCAAAAAACATGGAGCGTCGTTGGGTAAAAGCGTCTCTGTAACTGACAAAGCCTTCGACCTCTTTCATGAAGAAGGTATTGGTATAATCATCATTTTTATAGAGTGTGAAATGCCCGTAGCCGGAAATCATTTTATAACGAGATAATACATCATCAGTGACGAAATGACGTATGTTGCCATATACAACATCAAGGTCACCCCATCCCCAGAAGTCGTAGTCCTTCACGTATTCGGAGAGAATATATGCAAAGGCAGGTCGGTAGTCACATATTTTGTATGGACGATCAAGTACAATGGGAAAGTCAAACTTGCTTTGCGTTATTTGTCTGAATTCCGCAAATGACATCTTGTGCACGATAATGTTTTCTGCTGACTCTACATCACAGTCGGTAAAAAAAAGGTAGTCTATGTCTGTATTGTATAATGCTGATGCCCGCCACATTTTGTATTGTGGTGGTAGTTTTCCGAAGTAGGGGAATATGACAATGATAGATTTCATAGGCGTGTATTAAATTGTAATATGATTTAGAATCTTCAGTACTGCAGGTTTTCGCGCAATGAAGAATTTCATACCAGGGGTAAATTGGAAAAGTAGAATGAAGAATAATACAAAGAGTGGAACAGATATGGCTAATCCATAGATTGCTAACGAAAGGAAAGTATCTGAATGTTGGTCCATAACATTCAGCTTAAGCCAGATTGTTAACAGGGTAAAGAGTACAAAGATTATGTAATAAGGAACCATGCCACGCCAATATTCCCACGCACTCCTGTGGAATGCTTGGGAGAATAGGTAGTATGGTTTCCAGAATGAGCTGATGAAACCAAAACTGATAATCTTGCCTAACAAAATACCGGCAATACCATATGTAGGTGCGAGCAGAAGTGTGACAGAGATGTTGACAATCAATTCAGTCCAGGCTGCCCACACATCAGAGAACAGTCCTGCTGAGCCAATATAAATATATACGGCAGCTGTCTGATAGCGAATGAAGAGATTAAATATTACTAGATATACAATGATATTGCTTAGTTGATATTCTTTACCAAGCCAACAACCGATAAACGGCTGAAAAAATAACAGGAGTGAGAAGATGATAAAACCAAGTACTAGGAAACGCGCGGCGGTTAGCTCCCAAAAAACTTTCATGATGTTACGTTCATCACCTTCTGCCAAAAGATTTCCAACACCAGCACTTAGGCCTTCCGATAATATGTTCACCATGAAATTAAGTTTGTTGATAATCATGGTATAATTGCCATAGAAAGCAACCTTGACAACAGAGACGAACATGCCCACCATAATTTCGTCACTTTGGTAGAGAATGAAATCTTTAATCTTTTGGATAAAAACCTGGTTAGTTTTTTTTAGGACTTCTGGGTATTTCTTTAAATTCTTACGGCCTTCACCCAGATTGATTCTAAGCCATGGATATAGTTCCTGGATACGATAATTAAAAATGATGATTCCTACGATGGTGAATACTAGACCTACAACAACCCATAACCATAGGTTACGATAATAATATGCGAGTAAAATTTGGGTAATACTCTGAACGATGCTTATAGTTTGAAAGTAGGAATTGACTAAGTATTGCTTTTGATTTGCTCCAACCAATAGTTGTTTATAGTTGAAAATATATCCAGCAGCTGAAGATGCTAAAAAAGAGTAGAATGCAAAGTATACGAGTGGAAGACCTGTTTCGAGGTCATTAAACCACCAGGGAAAGAATATACTAACAGTCATTCCTGCAAAAAGGATGATAAAACCTATGCAGCGATATAGAAATGCCAACATGGACATCACCTCATTAATCCTTTCATGATTATCTTCTTGAAGCGGCTTGTAGAGGAAATAGACTATACTGGTACCAATACCTAATTCTGCAACGCTTAGGAAACTCATAATGTTCATGAGCATACCTGTTAGTCCAATAAACTCTGCTCCAAGACAGTCAAGAAATATCTTCCGGGAGAAGAATGCAAGAATCAAAGAGAGAATGTAAAATAGCATTCCCACTTTGATGTTCATTACGCTTCTATGTACTCGTTCGCTCATGTTGTATGTTCGGTATGTATGAAGTCGGTATTCTTTCTATCTATATGGAGGACATTCTTCAGCATTCGAAGAACTAATCCTGGGATAGTAAAGACTTTTGAGAATGAACGGAAACGTATTTCCTTGGGAATGGCGACGAATAATGACAGACTTAATATTGCCAATGTAATCCACCATTTCTCACACCATTGTGGAATAGTTAGCGTTACAAAAATAGAAATACCTGTTAAAAGGACTATCAGGATTGAGCGTGGAATCAATGCCTGTTGGATAGTCTTATCTACAAAGTTAATCTTTCCATGAATTAATGCGCCTGGTATCTTTGGTATGTTGCTCATAAGGCTTTGAACCTGAGCTGTCATCCAACGCATGCGCTGCTTTTGGAAGTTGTCCTGGTTGCTGACCTTTTCATCGAACACGTGAATCTCTGGGGCATATTTGATAAATACTTCTTGATGGAGTAACAATGCCTCCATCTCGCGGTCCTCACCTGCAGTAGAAAGTTGGAAAACGTTCTTCCTAAAAAGTTCGTAATTAAAGCACATACCAGATCCAATTAAAGCTGAAGATAAACCAAGGCGATTATGAGCCTTGCGGAAGATGGTATTGTTGATTTCCTCACTGGCTCCATCAAGTACAGCGACATCGTTATTGGCATTCTTGGCGCAGCGATGACACTGGATGGCATCGTAAACAGAACATAAAATGTTTAGCTGCGATAGGAATTCTGGACGTACTACATTGTCGGCATCAAGCACAACGACGTTGTCAAATGTTTCTGGAATCTCGTTGATGGCATACTGCATAGCCTTGGCTTTCGAACTCTTCTCGAATGTTGGGGTAAGAAGTTTAATGGGGAGCGTACGCAAGTACTCGTTGGTCTCAGACTTCATGTGGTCAGAGATAACAGCTACTGTGTATAAGTCTGCTGGATAATCCTGTTCCAGGAAGTGTTCAACAGCGTTGATAATGACGCGATCCTCGTTATATGCAGGGTAAAGAATGAGGAATTTTGTCATCCTGTTAGTCAATGCTGCAGCATGAATAGCAACGCGATCTTCTTTTTCATAAAATAATGAGATAACGGCGAAGAATGCTACATATGCCACTGAGCCTAAGATGAGTACCCAGAGGGTGATGTCAATAATGTGTAATATCTGCCAAATCATAATTTCGTGATATATTAGTTGGTTTCTTTTTCCTTGTTTAAAAATTTTGTACTGATGATTCCCCATAATGTTACAAATGGAGAACGCAGGAATGTGCGGTCCCACATCTCGTCTACTAGATAATCGGGTGTAGCTAATGCAAAAAAGAATAGAACTGCAGAACTTACAATCCACCATTTGACTGCCAGCGTTAAATATATAAATGGAAGTAGAATGCTCATAAACATCATAATGCCTATCATGCTGGTACGAGGCATAAGCATCCACTGA
>JAEEGL014381997.1_pt1 | contig 11328 bp, 6 predicted proteins | sample 9134231 | NCBI WGS metagenome assembly JAEEGL01 (sample SAMN16246548, study PRJNA631951) | gut metagenome | biome: gut microbiome; feature: rumen; material: fiber-attached | host: Bos | place: Iran: Karaj | collected 2018-10
CATCTTCGATGGTGATGATGGATGGATAATCAGTGACCAACTTCTCTAAGAAGGCGATCATTTCATCAGTGGTCTTGGTGCCTTCGCCGGACTTGGCTAAGGTGTAGAGACCAGTTTCCTTATCATAGAATTCAGAGGAAGCAACATCCATACCTAAGAAGATCTGCTTGCCTAATTCATAACCAGCATTCTTGACAGCTTCAGCGATTAAAGCTAAAGGTTCTTCGTTACCCTTGGCGCAGGATGGAGCGAAACCACCTTCATCGCCAACACCAGTTTCATAACCGTGGGACTTGACGACCTTCTGTAAGGCGTGGAAGGTTTCAACACCAGCTCTTAAAGCTTCGTGGAAGGTTTCGAAACCAGCTGGGATGATGAAGAATTCCTGGAAGTCGACAGTGGACTGAGCGTGAGCACCACCGTTGATGACGTTCATGCATGGGGTTGGTAAGACCTTGGCATTGGTACCGCCGATATATTTATATAATGGCATGTCTAAGGATTCAGCAGCAGCTCTGGCAACAGCAAGAGAGACACCTAAGATAGCGTTAGCACCTAAGTTCTTCTTGAATGGAGTGCCATCTAACTTGAGCATGGTTTCATCAACTAAAACCTGGTTATAAGCATCAAGACCGATGACGGCTGGAGCCAACTTGGTGTTGACATTTTCGACAGCCTTTAAGACACCCTTGCCACCGAAACGGGACTTGTCGCCGTCTCTGAGCTCTAAAGCTTCGCTTTCACCAGTGGAAGCACCGGATGGGACGATAGCTCTAGCCTTGGTTCCATCGTCTAAGAGAACTTCAACTTCAACAGTTGGGTTACCGCGAGAATCAAGGACTTCACGACCATGAACATTAACAATAATAGCCATTTACTAAATCTCCTTTATTATGACTTGTAGTATTATACTCGAAAAAATTTGTAAGTAAATTGTTAAGATATTTATATCTTAAGGATTTTGAGTGATTTTCAGCGATTCGTTAAGAAATTAAATCTTTTTGACCATCCAGATATGAGGACAGTATTCCTCATACCCGATTTCACCAACGGAAGAAAAGCCCGCTTTCTTGTAAAACCCTTCAGCCTGAAGCTGAGAATGAAGCCAGACTTCCTTGCCACCTATTTTTTTGATGACCTGGCAAGTTGCATTGAGCATCTCTAGACCAAGGCCCTTCTTTCGATAGTCTTTCAAGACAGCAAAACGACCTACCTTATATTTCTTTTCTTCTTCATCAAAGAAGGCTCTGGAACAGGCGACTGGCTGATCATCAATATAGCCAACAAGGGTGATACATCTCTGATCAATCTCATCAAATTCATCCTTGAACTTCTGTTCTTCAACAAACACTTTCTGGCGAATCTTCATCGCGTCATCGCATAGATTATGAAATTCTTTGATTACCATGATTACTCCAATAAGAAACGCAAGTCTTCCGTGTTGATGGAAGTGATACCCTCATCACCCTCAGAGATGACTGACGTCAATTCTTTCTTCTTTTCCTGCAATTCGATGACTCGTTCTTCAATCGAGTTCTTACATACCATCTTGATGACAGTCACACTTCTCTTCTGGCCGATACGGTGGGCTCTGTCACTGGCCTGATTTTCTGCAGCCAGATTCCACCACGGGTCAAGATGAATGACAATATCCGCACCAACGAGGTTAAGACCTGTACCGCCAGCCTTGAGCGAAACCAGCATGACCTTGACTTCTTCCTTGGTGTTGAAGTCCTCGGCCATCATGATTCTATCCTTGGCTTTAGTATCACCGTAGATCATGTAGGATGCAACTTCTTCTTTTTCAAGCATTTTTGTCATGTGGAATAAAGTTTTCGCGAATGAGGAGAATACAATTGCCTTATGTCCATTGGCAATAGCAGATTTGATCTGTTCAATCACGACCTGAAGTTTGGCGGATTCATCCTTGAAGTTTTCAATAAACATACTTGGGTCGACACAGATTTCTCTTAATCTGGTAATCTCAGCAAGGATGGTTATCTTGCTACTAGATGGATCGTTTAAAGCGTTTCTTGCTCTCTGAATATAGGCATCATAAAGTTCACGCTGCTTATCAGACATATTTACCATCATGACCTGTTCTTCTTTTGGTGGCAAATCTTTTAAGACTTCTTTCTTAGTGCGCTTTAAAACAAATGGTGCAACCTTCTTCATCAAGGAATCTTTGGATTCTTGATCTTCGATGGTCAATTTGCCGTATTCCTGAGAGAAGTGTTTAAAACTCTGAAGATAGCCAGGCATCAGGAAATCAAATACCGACCATAAATCCAGTAAGGAATTCTGAATCGGCGTACCAGTCAAAACAAATTTATGATCGCCCTGAATTTCTTTTACTGCTCTGGTCTTTTTAGCATAGACGTTAGCAATGCTTTGAGCTTCATCAAGAATGACAAAAGAGAAAGAGTATTTTGCTAAAAGGTCGACATCATTTCTTAAAGAATCATAAGAGGTGACATAGATTTCACCTTTGCTATTATCAATTTGGCTGATCAATACGCTTCTTGTCAATTTATCCCCATCAAGAACAAAGACTCTCTTTTGAGAATTCCATTTCTTGAATTCATTTTCCCAGTTATAGATTAATGACTTTGGTGAAACAATCAAAACTGGTTTATCGTTTTTTAAAGAAGAAATCAAAGCAATCATCTCTAACGTCTTTCCTAAACCCATATCATCAGCAAGGATACCAGAGAGGTTATGTCTAGCTAGAACATGAAGCCATTTGACACCGTCTAACTGATAAGGCCTCAACTGCTTCAGAATAAAGTCTGGCAAGTTGATTTTTTCTTCTTTGAAGTTCTTGATATCATCAAACAGGTCTTTGATCTCTTTGGAATACAAGACCGAGAATTCATTTTCATCATACGTAGATAATTTCAAAGCGTCATAGATTGGTAATCTTTCTCTATCGACAGAAGAAAGATCAAAATCATCGACCAAATCAAAAAACGCTTTGCTATCTTCATCATCGAAGGTGATGAAGGAATCTTTCAAACGGATATATTTTTTCTTTTTCTTATAAGCGCTGAGAATCTGATTGAGTTCTTCATCGCTATAGATGTCACTAGATACTTCCAGATTCAGCCAATCAATCTGAGAATTCATACGGATGTTGACCTTACCAACACCAGAGACTTTCTTATTGGCTAATTCCTCACTCAGCATGACCGTGGCAACCCTCTTTAATGGGGCTAAATCCATTTTGAGGAAACCTAAAATCTCACTCGCTTCAGTTAGTTCACCATCCATTGGTAAATGGAGATATTCTAACGCACTCATAAATTGCTGGTATTTCTTTTCCCCGATGGATGAAGTCACAAAGATGGATTGTGGAATGCTCTCTTTATCTCTTAAAAACTCGCTACGGAAAGCAAGCGCATCCTTTTCTGTATAGGTAACATAATAACAAATCTCTTCTTTACGAATAGGATGTTTTTCTTTGAATTCTTCCGAAACAGAAACACTATCATCCATCACAGGAATAAGGGATGAGGAAATTTCATTTTGGAATAATTCAAAACGGAAATCCGGATTCTCATAGACAAATTGATAGAGTTGTCTTTCCTTGCTATTATGGAATTCCAAAAGAGTAATCATCTCTCTTTTTTTGTCAATCATGGCCGCTTTTGATTTATGGAACAAGGTTTCCTTAGATAATTTTGGATCAAAGTCAAACGAGCCATCAGCCTGAATGGAAACATGGGCTTTGACCACTTCCGAATTGATGCACATTTCTTGTTCGGAGAAGGTGACATATCCGCCTTTGAGAATCTCAAAAAGATCACAAAGACTATCTTGGCGAAGCGTTAAATCATTATCCACACCATAGAAGTATCTGCTGACGGTATGTCGATCTGATAACAGTCTTAACGCTTGTAAATCTCTTGGCGAAAAACTGTCTTCAGAAATATAGATGGAATCCTTAGCAACTTGAATTGTTCCACCTGAAGAAGCTTTTCTGACAAGATCACGAGTATCTTTGGCAAAACGAGTCTTTCCATACGCCACAACCTTCAAGCGAACGCGGAATTCACCTTGGCTGTAAGAATAATAGTCAATGACATATTCTAGACCGACTTTGCTACTAATGGAGCCTTCTATCTCATCATCACTAGATAGAATATCTTGAGACAGTTTCATGAACAAAGGCATCATTTCCTTACGTTCAAGGGCATCTTTACTAGAAAGAGAGGATAAAGGAGAAAGAACCTCATAAAGAGGACCATAGATCTCTTTTAATTCTTCTTCAGTTTTCTCACATTCACGTTCATAGATATAACAGGCAAAAGCCTGGGCAAGAGGCTTTTCAACCGCACCATTTAAATCAGAAATCATACGCGATGCATCGACTCTTAAGGAATGATATCCAAAGCCATCTTCTTTTCCTAAGGCTTCATATAACAGTTCCTGTTCACTTGCCTGATAAGAGACATAGATGTCATATTTTCCGTACATCAAGTCAGTATAAAACTGATAGGCCTTATCGTCCTTCTTGATGGTCTGTTTCCATTTTCTTCGTTGGTCAACATCAGTCTTGATTAAAAACATATGGTCGTTAGCCTCTATATTTGAGAAGTGACAGCTTATCAAGTAAGTTTTGTTTCTTCAGAATCGTCAACACTCGGTAGCGATATTCTTCACCAAAAAGAGAAATTTCTTCGATTTCTGGTATCTTCAGCATATCGAGAATATCTTCCGGATATTTTTCCATACACAAAATAACATCACCATTATCATAAGACTCTTTCTTCAATCTTTTCTTGAGTAAAGAAATCAGGGTTTCTTGATACATGCCAGAATAGTTTTCCTTGATAATATCACTAAGCGAAATAAAATTATCAAGCGATAATCCTTTCAGTCCGTTCTTGCCTTTGAATCCACCGACAAGAATTTCATAGCCTTTGACAAAACGATTGTCATGGGCAATCCGATTCAATTCTCCACTTTCTCTTTCACGCTCTTCTTTGCTCAACAATCGATAATAATCCACAAAAGTAGAAAAACTGACATCATAACCATGAGTCTTGGCTCTAAGTACAGTCTTACGTAAAGAGATGTCTGTTACATCTTTAAATGTTGCATCAAGTTCATCAATCACATAGTCATCAAAGATGATATAGGGATTGGACAAAAAAACATCCAAAACCTTCATTTTCCTCTCTTTGATAACCCCGATAAGAAGATCATCATAGTCATAATAAGAAGTGCTGATGTTCCTAGCAATATGAATCAAGGTGGAATCATAAAGATATCTCACCAGGGCTTGTGTTTCATCTGCTGCAAGATTGCGAAGCAAAGAAAAATCCTCGCTAAAGAATGTATCCAGCACGAGGTTGTTGACCACATCAACATAACGTTCACAAGCTGCTGCCTTAATGATAAACATACCACTTTCAACTCTGTTCTTCACCAAAAGAAGAAAGGAGTAAAAAAGGTCATCAAAAACCTTATCAGTCAAAGGAAGATCCTTAGTGAAATCAATAAAACGCAGATACAATTTACCTTTTTCCTGATAATTGAATGCGCGATAAGCATCACGGAATATATGGATGATGGCTTTTGATTGTTCCTGGGGTGAGAAATGTTGCCAGTTCAGTAAGAAGACTTCTTTGGCAACCTTGAAGAAAGAAGGGACTTGGTTATATTGACGAATCATAAAAGCAGTCATCTTCTCACAGAAACGAGAGTAAGATAACGGCTGATTCTCAGTAATCTGGCTAATCTCTGAATTCATATCCATCATGGTATCAATTATATGGTACTACCCTTTATGAAGTAAACGAAAATACAAAGACAAGGATAAAAAACTACTTATCCAGACTGGCTTTGAGTTCCAAGATCTGATCGCGAAGACTGGCAGCTGTTTCAAAGTCTAGCGCCTTAGCTGCCTTATTCATCTCATAAGTCAGGTTCTTGATCATCAGCTGTTTCTGCTTGATCGTCATCTTACCATCCTTGGCAGCGTTCTTATGCTTGTTATTGGCTTCATCATCAATCATATGGATCGGTGCCTGAATATTCTTGATGATGGTCTTAGGAACAATGCCATGCTCAGCATTATATTTTTCCTGGAGTTCTCTTCTGCGCTTAGTTTCCTTGATGGTGATTGCCATAGCATCAGAAATCTCATCGCAATACATGATGACTTTACCATTGGCGTTTCTGGCGGCACGACCGGCAATCTGTGTAAGCGAGCGAGCCGAACGCAAGAAGCCTTGTCTATCCGCATCCAAAATGGCGATAAGAGATACTTCTGGAATATCTAAACCTTCTCTTAACAGATTGATACCGACTAAAACCTCATAGATACCTTTTCTTAGTTTATAGATGATTTCTGTTCTTTGCAGGGTCAATATCTCATGCTGTAAATAAGCCACCTTGAAATCATGACTTTTGAAAAAGTCGGTTAAGTTTTCAGCATCCTTGACCGTGAGGGTGACAACCATGACACGTTCATTTTTTGCTAGTCTCTTCTTGATTTCATCCATCAAGTCATAGATTGGGTTATTGGTGTTGAATCTGACTTCGATAATTGGATCAAGAAGGCCGGTAGGACGAATGATCTGTTCTACTGGCTGGTGATTGACCTTATCTAGTTCATAATCGCCTGGAGTCGCCGAAGTGCAGATGACATTTCTCACCTTCTTTTCAAATTCCTCAAAACGAAGTGGTCTATTATCCAAAGCGGATGGCAATCTAAAGCCATAATCCACCAAGGTCATCTTTCTGGAACGGTCGCCGTTAAACATACCACCGATCTGCGGAAGAGTGACATGAGATTCATCAACAAACAAAAGGAAATCATCCGGGAAATAGTCAAAAAGAGTATAGGGTGTCTCACCCTCGCTTCTGCCATCAAAATGACGAGAATAGTTTTCAATACCAGCACAGATACCAAATTCACTAAGAGAATCTAGGTCATGTTCGGTTCTCTGTTTGAGACGTTCTGACTCAAGGAGCATGCCTTTATTATCAAAGAACTTCAATCGTTCAATCAATTCCTCACGGATGGTCGTGACTGCTTTTTGAATACGTGCCATACCAGAGGCGTGTTCATGAGCAGGGAAGAATGGGAAATAATCAACCGTGTGTAACACTTCACCGGTTGTTGGTCTGACCTGGTCAATCTCGCTGATCTCATCAAAGTCAGAATAGATACGAATATAAAAATCATCACCATTTGGTGGATAGATATCCATGACATCGCCCTTGATAGAAAAGCAACCAGGGCCTAAGTCCAAATCGTTTCGGCGATACTGAGCCTGGATGAGTTTATTGGCAATCTCATGGGGTTTATATGGTTCACCAACATGGAGAGTGAAAGCCAAGTCACGATATTCCTCAGGGTCGCTTAAACCATAGATAGCGGCCACCGAACAGACAACGATGGTATCCTTTCTCTCCAAGAGAGAATTGACTGCGCTAGCACGCATCATTTCGATTTCATCGTTCATGACGACTTCCTTATCGATATAGGTATCGGTTTTAGGAATATAGGCTTCAGGTTGATAGAAGTCGAAGTTGGAGATGAAATATTCTACACGATTATGAGGAAATAATTCCTTGAATTCACCATAAAGCTGAGCCGCCAGCGTCTTGTTATGAACCAAGACCATGGTGGTTCTCTGGGCAGCCTGAATGATATTGGCCATGGTAAAAGTCTTACCAGTACCTGTTGCACCTTGTAAAACCTGCCATTGTCTATTCTCTTTTAGTCCTTGGACCAATTTACTGATGGCTTGTGGCTGATCGCCGGTGGGCTGATATTGGCTTACCAGTTCAAAAGGATGTTCCTTATCGGTCATATTAAGCTCCTAACACAAATGTCATCAAATCGTTGTAGTAATGCAGATACTGATCAAAGGTTTCTTTGTTCAGTATGTCATTTAAAGGTTTGTACATTCCACCCTCATCATTAAAGCCGATGGTCAAGGATGGCATGAGATATTTTTCCGCCATCGCTTGAGAATATTCCATAATGGCCGAAGTGAAATGATAAGTGGCCGAATATTTTGTCGGATACACGCCAGGATATAAATCGTTGAGCACTCTTAAGAAGTGATTTTGACCATATTCGGAGATGCCGATAGAGGAATAATCGATCGCCGAACTAAGGAAAGAATAATCGGTGGTATAGAAGACATCTGGCATGATGCCTTTAGCGTGGATGCACATGATGCTATCGGCATCATTTCCTTCCTCATACATGGTTTCATTTTCTCTTTCTGGTCCATAGACATAGGCGTTGGTATAACGAACAACGGAACCATCTGAGAATGTCTTGAAGTTCTGAGCGATACCTTTACCATAGCTTTTCATGCCATACGTCGTGGTGTTACATCCAGCACGCATCGCCAAAGTGAAGATTTCACTTGCTGAGGCGGTGTTGTTATCCATGATCAAAGAGAATTTCTCAATCTCATATTTTGGATTGCTGTCCTGATATTCCTGAGAAATGATCGCATTGTTTTTATCTCTCAACTGATAAAGAAGGGTTCCCTTCTTGACAAAAAGACGTAACATCTCTGCCGCCTGGGAGACATAGCCTCCACCATTGCCTCTTAAATCGATCACCAGGTGTTTGAGGTTGGAGGCATAACTCTTGATACTGCCTTCTACGGCTGAGGCTGGGGTTCCTAAAAAGGTGTTGACTCTTAACGCCATGGTAAAATCATTACCGGCATTTGGCGTTTGCAGGATATCGACCAGGTTTTCCTGATACGAGCCGCGAGTCATGACAAAAGTCTTTGTTTCACCATCTCTTTTACCTGTGAAAGTAAAAATGGTTGTGGTGTCATTGACACTGGAAAGTTTGTTATTGATTTCCACTAAGGTATGACTCTTGAAATCAAAACGAACTTCATTTCCTACTTTGACATCATATAAGATGTCGCCTGTCTTTAGTCCCGAGTCGTGGGCCTTTGATTCCCTACAGACACTTGTGACATAAAGTCCACCATCATAATAGCGAGAAGAAAAACCAAATCCATTGCCATCGGTAGCTAACCCTTGTTTGGCAAAATTTTCCGTATAGAACGTGAAAGGATCATTTTGACTTTCGGCCACCTTGGTCACCAACCCGCTAGCGGCAAGCTGACCGAGATATTCGGTTTCATTTCCATAAAGCCAATCTTCTTTCAAAAGACGATATTCATCCACTAATCTCTGTTCATCCTCACTTAAAGCATGGGTGATGACACCAACACCATATCCGGCACCAACACCGATACTTAAAGAAAGAATGCCAACAGAAATGAGGAAAACAATTCTGTTAGATTTTTTTTGCACGTCAGTCTTCCTCCTTCATCTCTCACTATTTTATCACGAGGAATGACAATAGTCATTCATAGTGGAACGTTTTCTCTCTGCCCTAGTTCTCTTCAACTTCCCCCTGATAAAAGGAGAGTGCGAATTACTTCAAAAATCGATATAATAGTAAAGTTGATTGAGAGGTAATAAACATGGCTAGAATCATTCTTGTGGGCGGCGGTTCTTCTTCCGGTAAATCCTATGTGACCAATACGGTCATCGAAAATCTTCATTCTGATGAAATCACCAGAATCACCATCGATGATTTCTACAAGGATCAATCCCAGATGACAATGGAAGAAAGAGTCAATGTCAACTATGACCACCCCAAGGCTTTCGACTGGAAATTGATGAGAAAGCAGATTTCAGATCTCAAGAATGATATCGCAATTGATAAACCAATCTATGACTTTACCATTCATAACAGATCGGAGAAGACGGAACATGTCGTTCCTAAGAAGATTGTTGTTGTCGAGGGTATCATGGCTTTAGTCGACAAACAATTAAGAGAACTTGGCGACTTAAAGATTTTCATCTCCGCTACGCCGGAAGTCAGATTCTTACGCCGTTTTATTCGTGACCACACCGAAAGAGCAAGATCATATGAATCTATCGTCAACCAGTACATCAAGACTGTTGCTCCGATGTATGAGGAAATCGTCAAGCCTTCTTCTAACTATGCTGACTTGATCATCAACAACGATGGCATCGCCAACTTGGCCATGGATGTTTTAGCCTGTGTCTTCAAGGATCAATTAGAGAAAGCCAACGACGGAAAAAAGCACGAACAGCAGCCTTCAAACGAGTTCTCAGAAGATGTTTTGAATAAAGTTTTTCAAAACGCGTAAATTTGTGGTTGACTATTTGAATTGATTAGCATATAATTAACTTCGCTTGAAAGACTTCGAGCGAAACAATGGGGCTGTAGCTCAATTGGGAGAGCGCCTCCATGGCATGGAGGAGGTCGAGGGTTCGATCCCCTTCAGCTCCACCATTGTGATTATTCCGTGATGTTCAAGATAGAACACACTGACATATATGATAAGGTGACCACTTGGGGTCATCCTTTTTTTATTTTTTTGAAAGCACAATCATCCTTACTAAGGGTTTTAAAAACAAAATAAAAGTTTATAATATCTACATTGTTTTATTACGTCGTTCGTTTGCTTATCAGCCGCTAAACTGGAGGACTGACAGACATGAAAACCATTCATGAGCAAGACATTATCAACGCCGTCAGCAGTTTATGTATCAACGCCTGCACCTATCTTGATAAAAGTGTCCTTTCTTGTCTTAAGAAAGCAAAAGAAAACGAAAGTGGCTTAGCCAAAGATATCATCGCTCAGATCATTGAAAATGATGAGCTTGCTGCAAGTGAAAATATCCCGATGTGTCAGGATACTGGTATTGCAGTATTTTTTGTGGAACTTGGCAATCAGGTATTTTTAGATTGTGATTTACAAGAAGCCATCAACAAGGGCGTAGCCAAAGGCTACACTGAAGGATACTTACGTAAATCCGTTGTCGCTAATCCATTAAATAGAATCAACACCAAAAACAACACCCCAGCTATCGTTCATATCAAGCAGACCATCTCGGACAAACTGAAAATCACCTTCTGTCCAAAAGGTGCCGGCAGTGAAAACATGTCCCAGGTAAGAATGCTTACTCCTGCCCAAGGCGTTGCTGGCATCAAGGACTTCGTCCTACAGGTCGTCAAGGATGCCGGTGGCAGAGCCTGTCCACCATTAGTCGTCGGGGTTGGTATCGGTGGCGATATGGAAGTTTGCGCCAAGCTTGCCAAAGAAGCCTTGATCAGAGATATCGATGACCAGGCTGATGATCCAGAAGCAAGAAAACTAGAAGAAGAACTCCTAGAACTGATCAACTCGACTGATGTAGGTCCGATGGGACTAGGTGGCAAAACCACCGCTTTGGCGGTCAAAGTAAATCTCTATGCCTGCCATATTGCCTCTCTTCCCGTAGCCGTCAACTTAC